>ERZ791875.386-NODE-386-length-50231-cov-16.280513_pt1 | contig 50231 bp, 42 predicted proteins | sample MGYA00510278_ERZ791875 | MGnify/ENA primary metagenome ERZ791875 (study PRJEB30046, sample SAMN00792078) | human gut metagenome | study: EMG produced TPA metagenomics assembly of the A metagenome-wide association study of gut microbiota in type 2...
TTACCCGCTCCACCTTTCTGCGTGGAGATTGCCACATAAGTTGCTTCTTTCATTTGTTTGATAATTTATTTGGTTATACATCTGTCCGGTGGCGGTAGCGTATTGCCATTAGTACGTACGCACGCGCTCCCATTCATTTATTTATTCACTCCTTAATCCGGCTGTGCCTATGGGTAATCATCGGTTTGTCCAACCGCCCATGCTTTTATCCGTCCGCATGGACGTGTGCTTGGAAAACTGTCTGAATACATACACCTGTTTTCAACCGTTTGGATTGATGCCCGGATTGGTGTCCGAACATCTGGCGGAAGGAGTGTATTTTCAGTCCCACATCCGAATCACGCTGCAAATAAACAAGGATATTTTGGAACTTGTATCACTTCTCCGGCAAGTGGCAGCACGTTGCGCCGGTTGGCACTGATTGTCCAGGTCAAGCCTCTGTCCGATACCGCGTTAAGGGCGTAACTTTGCACCCGAACGGCAGGGTTCGCCGCAGGTGGCGCAGCCCGGAGTTTGAAAGGCATTCCCCCAATCCGTCCCCGACGGATTTTTATGTTCACCTGAACATAGCAAGGTATGTTTTCAGCCGCTCAAAACATTTTGAGCAGCCACGAAAACGCCTTGCCCTTGCAGGGGGCGGGCTTACCCTCCGAAGTCGGGAAGCCTCTCAAACCTGCGGTGCTGTGCCTCGAAGCGGCGGCTTATGCCGTCAAACCGCTAAATCCAAAGTAATATGAGTGAAAAAAGAAAAAACAAAGGTGGGAGAAATCCCAAACTTGACCCGGCGGTGTTCCGCTACACCGTCCGTTTCAGCGAGGAGGAACACAACTGTTTCCTCTCCATGTTCGAGAAGTCGGGCGTTTACGCCAAGTCGGTTTTCCTGAAGGCGCACTTCTTCGGACAGCCGTTCAAGGTGCTGAAAGTGGACAAGACGCTGGTGGATTACTACACCAAACTGTCCGATTTTCATGCGCAGTTCCGCGCAATAGGTACAAATTACAACCAAGTCGTGAAGGAACTGAGGCTGCATTTTTCCGAGAAAAAGGCGATGGCGTTGCTCTACAAGCTGGAGCAACAGACCGTAGAACTTGTGAAACTGAGCCGTAAAATTGTGGAACTTTCAAGGGAGATGCAGGAAAAATGGTCGCAAAAATCAGTGTAGGAAACTCGTTGTATGGCGCACTTGCCTACAACGGGGAGAAAATCAACGAGGCGAAAGGGCGGCTTCTGACCACCAACCGCATCTACAATGACGGCACGGGAACGATGGACATCCACCGGGCTATGGAGGACTTTCTCGCTCTGATGCCCGTGCGGTCGAAGGTGGAGAAACCGGTGGTGCATATCTCGCTCAATCCGCATCCCGACGATATTTTGACGGACACAGAACTTCAGGACATCGCACGGGAGTATCTGGAGAAGATGGGCTTCGGGAACCAGCCGTATCTCGTTTTCAAGCATGAGGACATCGACCGCCACCATCTGCATATTGTGACGGTCAGGGTGGACGAGAATGGCAGGAGCATAGACACCCGGAACAATTTTTACCGGAGCAAGCAGATAACACGCGAACTGGAACGGAAGTACGGGCTGCACGACGCGGAACGCAAGAACCGCCGTCTTGACACGCCGCTGCGCAAGGTGGACGCCTCTGCGGGCGACATGAAGAAGCAGGCGGGAAATATCGTCAAGGCTATCAGCGAGCAGTACCGCTTCCAGACGATGGGCGAATACCGCGCACTTCTTTCCTTATATAATATGACGGTGGAGGAAACGCATGGCAATGTGCGCGGACGTGAATATCATGGGCTGGTCTATTCCGCCACGGACGACAAGGGCAACAAGGTCGGTAATCCGTTCAAGTCCTCGCTGTTCGGGAAGTCTGTGGGCTATGAAGCCGTACAGAAGAAGTTTGCCCGTTCCAAGCAGGAGATTAAAGACAGGAAACTCGCCGACAGGACGAAACGCACCGTTCTTTCCGTGCTGGAAGGCACGTATGACAAGGAGAAGTTTGTAGCCACCCTCAAAGGAAAGGGTATCGACACCGTACTGCGCTACACGGAGGAAGGGCGCATCTATGGAGCCACGTTCATCGACTACCGCACAGGCTGCGTGCTGAACGGTTCGCATATGGGCAAGGAACTTTCCGCCAACGCCTTGCAGGAACACTTCACGCTGCCTTATGCCGGACAGCCGCCGATTTCTCTTTCCGTTCCGGTGGAGGAACCGGAGAACAGGCAAGGATATTCCGGAGGGAAATACGAGAGCCATTCCAACGGCATGAACCTGTTTGCCCCCGAAGGTCCGGCAGTGGATGCCGAAGAGGAAGCCTTCATCCGGGCGATGCAGCGCAAGAAGAAAAAGAAGAAGCGCAAGGGCTTGGGAATGTAATCGAAAATATCAACAATCAAAAAATCAATGTATGTCACAACAAGAAGACGATTTGAGGGCATTGGCGAAAATCATGGATTTTCTGCGTGCCGTGAGTATTATTTTAGTGGTCATGAACGTGTACTGGTTCTGCTACGAAGCCATCCGGCTGTGGGGCGTGAACATCGGCGTGGTGGACAAAATCCTTCTGAACTTCGACCGCACGGCGGGGCTGTTCCATTCCATTCTCTACACGAAGCTGTTTTCCGTCCTTTTGCTTGCCTTGTCCTGTCTGGGTACGAAGGGTGTCAAGGGTGAGAAAATCACTTGGGGGAGAATCTGGACAGCATTTGCCGTCGGGTTCGTGCTGTTTTTCCTGAACTGGTGGTTGCTGCCCCTGCCGCTGCCGCTTGAAGCGGTGACGGGACTGTATGTCCTTACCATTGGAACGGGCTATGTCTGCCTGTTGATGGGTGGTCTGTGGATGAGCCGCCTGTTGAAACACAATTTGATGGAGGATGTTTTCAACAACGAGAACGAGAGTTTCATGCAGGAAACGAGGCTTATCGAAAGCGAGTATTCGGTCAATCTGCCGACACGTTTCTATTACAGGAAACGCTGGAACAACGGTTGGATCAATGTAGTTAATCCCTTCCGTGCGTCCATCGTGTTGGGTACGCCGGGCAGCGGCAAGTCCTATGCCGTGGTAAACAATTTTATCAAGCAACAGATTGAAAAGGGCTTTAGTCAATACATCTACGATTTCAAGTATCCCGACCTATCTACTATTGCCTACAACCATTTGCTGAACCACCCGGACGGCTACAAGGTGAAGCCGAAGTTCTATGTGATCAACTTCGACGACCCGCGACGCTCACACCGTTGCAATCCCATACACCCGGATTTCATGGAGGATATTACGGATGCCTACGAGAGTGCCTACACGATAATGCTCAACCTCAATAAAAGTTGGGTGCAAAAGCAGGGCGATTTCTTCGTGGAATCACCTATCATTCTGTTTGCCAGCATTATCTGGTATCTTAAAATTTATCAGAACGGGAAGTATTGCACGTTCCCCCATGCCATCGAGTTTTTGAACCGCCGCTATGAGGATATATTTCCGATACTGACCTCTTACCCGGAGCTGGAGAACTACCTTTCCCCGTTCATGGATGCTTGGCTCGGAGGGGCTGCGGAGCAGCTCATGGGGCAGATTGCGTCGGCGAAAATTCCGCTTTCAAGGATGATTTCACCGCAGCTCTACTGGGTGATGTCGGACAGCGAGTTTACGCTGGACATCAACAATCCCGAAGAGCCGAAAATCCTGTGCGTGGGTAATAATCCCGACCGTCAGAATATTTACGGTGCGGCTCTCGGGCTGTATAACTCCCGTATCGTGAAGCTCATCAACAAGAAAGATATGCTGAAGTCGTCGGTCATCATCGACGAGCTGCCGACGATATATTTCAAGGGGCTGGACAACCTTATCGCCACTGCACGAAGTAACAAGGTTGCCGTGTGTCTGGGCTTTCAGGATTTCAGCCAGTTGGTGCGTGACTATGGCGATAAAGAAGCCAAAGTCGTGATGAACACTGTCGGCAATATCTTCTCCGGGCAGGTGGTGGGTGAAACCGCCAAGACACTATCCGAGCGCTTCGGAAAGGTCTTGCAGAAACGGCAGTCCATATCCATCAACCGGCAGGACGTTTCCACCTCCATCAATACGCAGATGGACGCGCTTATCCCTCCGAGCAAGATTTCCGGCTTGACGCAGGGAATGTTTGTCGGTTCGGTGTCCGACAACTTCAACGAACGCATCGAACAGAAAATTTTTCACTGCGAGATTGTCGTGGATGCCGAAAAGGTGAAACGCGAGGAGAAAGCCTACAAGAAAATCCCCGTCATTACCGACTTCACGGACGAGGACGGTAACGACCGCATGAAGGAAACGGTGCAGGCGAATTACAGGCGCATCAAGGAGGAAGTCAAGCAGATTGTTCAGGAGGAACTGGAGCGGATTGCCAACGATGAAAACCTGAAACACCTGTTGCAGCAGAAATAGCCAGATGAAAAATCCGTAACTCAACAGCAATGTGGGTTACGGATTTTTCTTTATCAGTTTCCAGTTTTCAATTCATATATAAGGTGTGGCATTTCTTTTTCGTTGTATATGACGGTATGACTGCCGCACAGGGTCATTCCCAGCCGTTCCGCCACCCGGATGGATGCCCCGTTTTCCGGTCGGATGCTGCAGCAGATGGTTTTCTGTGCCAGCTCCCCAAAGGCGTATTCCAAACAAGCACGGGCGGCTTCTGTACCGTAACCGTTATGCCAATATGCGTTATCGAGTATATATCCAAGCTCGACAGCCTCGTTTCCGTTTATGGTACTTTTCATCAGACCGGCTTGCCCTATCAACGTACCGTTTTCTTTCAGTATGACGGCAAAATATCCAAATCCGTCCTTGCGGTATCGGGTGAGTTGCCTGTTTATCCACTTGCGCACCTCCTTTTTGGTAAAGCCGTGTTCCCAAGCGTACATGACTTCCGGCTTTCCCATTATGGCAAGGAGCGCATCTATATCTTTCCGGGTTATCTTGCGGATAAGCAGTCGTTCCGTTTCCATGATGACCAGCGATACGGAATAGGTCTTTATCTCGAAACCTTCCTCTTCCCATTCCTTCACAAGGCTGTTTATTGTTTCTTCCACCAGACTGTCATAAGCGACATCGGGAATAACCTTTATGAAAAAGGTTTCACGGGTTTCTTTAAGGACCCATTCGTTGATGTTTTTCAGTTCCTTACCTTCGGGAATGTAATCCTTGTGTATCATGAACTCATTGATGTTGTCCGCCAGCAGTTCCTCCAGTTGATAGCGGATATCATCCTCCAATTCGGCGAAAGGAACGGTTGCCTCTTCGCAAGTTCCACCAAATGGAGCGTTCTCTTCCATATCTCCATCCGGTGTTTGGGTGTCCCGTTTCATGTCCAGCATATCCTGCGCGAACCGCCCGGATTCTTTGTCCTTGTACTTCGAGGCATATTTTTCCAGCAGTTCCCAGTCCTGACGGGTCATAGGGTATTTGAAAGCGGCACGTTCCACTTCATTGCAGCGTACCATGTCCGCCTTCACCTCTTCGGGCAGCGACTGGCATTCCTTGCAGATATGCCGTGCGTGTCCCTTGCCGTTGAACTTCTCGTTAGCTTTGTATTCGCCGCAAATCCGGCAGTAATGTCCCTGCTGTTTCTTCTTTTTTGCCATGCCTATTGCTGTTTCAACAATTCCAAGCCTTTTTCCGTAAGACGGTATTTCTGCTTCGGATGACTCGGCTGTTCAGGGTACAATGGAATGATATATCCTTCATTCAATGCAGGATGCAAGTAGTTCGTTCTAAATGTGGGGCGATGGTTCAGTTCCAACGCTTCCATTATTTCTTTTACGGACAACTCTCGTTCATTCAGTATTTTCACCAAAGCAAGAACTTGATCGGTACTTGGTCGGTGCTTGGTCGGTGCTTGGTCGGTGCTTGGTCGGTTTGTCACCTCACATCTGAATATCAGCGTTACACTGTCTGCCCATATCTTGTATTCCGGTTCAGGTAATCCGGCTTTGCGGCATTCGGACATCATCAGTCCGATGCCGCGTCCCCAGCTTTCCAAAACCTTTCGTTTGTACAGGACATTTGCCAATAATGGATTTTGTGGTTTCGATTCATGCTCTGACTTCATTTTCTCTGCATCCCAGTCGGGCGGAAAAGTTCCGGGGTTTTCTATCTCCACGCGGTCATCATAAATGGCTATGCCCACAGAACCACCGGCTTCTTTATATGACCTGTGTGTAAGGCTGTTCAATACCCCTTCTCTTATTGCCTTGTATGGAATAGTCAAATGTTCCTCCCGTTCCAATGTATCGGTTGTGCCGGATAAGGAAAGATGCTTGAAAATAAATGCCATTGCAGCATTGAGCAGTTGAAAAAAATTGCCTTGAACGCGTTGGCTGTCCATGAATACTGTTTTGTCCGTTCCTTTGAAACGTGCTAACCGGAGCAGGCATTGGGGATATTCCATGTCCTCATGTTTCCCAAACAGCACAGCTGCCGCATTGTTCAACACCCCGTCTTTCAATAATCCGAACTTTCCTAATATGACAGGTATGTCGGTGCCCGTATCTTCTGGTAAACGGCCGCATTCTATCCCTAACCTGACAGTCTTCAACACCTCGTTGGTGTCCAAGTCCTGCAAGGTCATATTTCTGTTTTCTAAAAGTTCCCAGCGGTATCTGTTCCCGTCACGCTGTAAAAGCAGGTCGTTGTATGCTGTCTGCGGCATCGTGGTAGTCGCACTTTCCACACGCATATAAGGTCTTCCCTTATAGCAGAACGGACGATTGAGCTTTGAGTCTTCCACACGGAAAATAATTACTTTTTTCTCACTGTCCGGCAGTGGAGCATAAGATATTTGTACCATTGCCACTGGTTCCAATCGGTTGATTGCTTCCGCCATATCCCGTTTGGTCTTGTCGCTCACGTCCTGCCCGATAATCTTTCCCTTGTCGTTCACACCGAACAGCATCGTTCCGCCGTTCCCGTTCAGGAAGGCGCAAAGGGTTTCCATACCACGCTCCAACTGACCGGTGGTTTCCTTGAACTCCACCAGTCCGCCTTCTTTTTCGGCTATCAGCCGTTTTACTATATCGAGGTCTTCTATAATCATATATAATCCAGTAACGTAAGTACAAAGGTAGCGTTTTTCATTGACTTTCGGGCAAATGGATTGAAAACTATCTGCCGGAAAGGACAAACCGTCCTGAAAAATGAGAGGATGGTATCACGCCACCCTCTACTCAAACTTTAGCATAGGCTATCTTCTCATGCGCTCCATCTCTTCATCACGGAGCATCTTCTCGTTCAGTTTTTCCTGCATTTTGTCAAGGAAATAGGTGCGGCTCTCGTTCTTCCGGCGTTTGATGTCGATGTAGAAACGGTAACAGTCTTTTGATTCCACACCGAATATCTTGTACAGGAGTGGGGCGAGCTGTTTGAGCGGCATATTGCCGTTGTTGATACAGCCCATCTCGTTGATGCCGTAGATCAGCTCCACAAGGTCGATGGCGTTGCCTGTCCATTGCAAGGGTGAGGCGGGATTTTCGTTTGTGTTGTCGGTGGATGTTTGGATGGGGATTAGTGGCGGCACTTGGGGAGCGGCAAGAAACTTCTGCATCTTCCTTACGAAAGAGAGAGCCTTGCTGACATAGTTGGCTATTTCCTTCTTTTCTTCTGGAAGGTTACGCACAGGATGGTGCTGTAACTCGATTTCGATGTAAGCCAACGCGATGATAGTCCGGTTCGTGTCCGGGCTGCCGATACACAGTTCGATCACTTGGGTGGCGAAAGCCGTGTATGCTTTTTCCATATTGCAGTCCCCGGCTTCATTTATCCGGCGGAAGAAATCGGTTTCCGCCAATAAAAAATAATTCATGTCCTGTCAATTTTGAAATTTTACACTCTGTTTTCGGTATGCGCACATGAATATAATTGGCAAAAAACGCGGCAGAAAACAAAAAATCCAACGCTCAATTTTACAAAGTGTTGTATTTCAGTGGTATAAAATTCAATATTTTTTCACAGGGACAAATTATCTCCGACTTAAATTGTTTGTAATCAGAACATTTATTCTATTCTTGAAAATAAAAATGTATGCTTGCCGCACATTTTGGCTATCTTGCTTTTTTATCAAGGATGTAGATAATGCGGCATACACCGTTGGGAAAACTTTTCAAAGAGGAAAGCGTCCAGTGTTGCTCTGGCAGAGCCGACTTAAAAAAATGTCGTCCGCTTCCGGATATGAAAGGAACGGTGTATAGTATGATTTCATCCACAGCGTGCATCCGCAGCAGTCCGTTTATATAGTCTGCCGTGTCCGGTGTGGCTTCCGCGAGGTAACGGATGTTTGTGCAGTCTTTTCTCCATTCGTGCAGCATTGAAATGGAATAGTCCGGTGTCACACGGTAAAAGGCTTTCTTCCTGATTTCATCAAGACCGCAACGGTCAAGGCACAAATCCTGATGTGCTTTATCATATAACTCTGAAGAAAGACATCCGTCCATCGTCAGTACGGCGAGAATCTGAACTTTACCCATAATCGTTTCCTTTCGTTAGGCAAGGGTAAAAAAGTAGCGTGCAATTCACACTACCTTCAAGCGATGGCTCTGGTAAAGCCTTTACGGAGAGTACGTGAATGCACGCTATGCGTAAGCATAGCATAAGCATCACGCAATCGTCTCCGTAGTGTCAATTTACCAGATTTTCGCTCGAAACGCCTTGCGGTCTTATGTTATATATCGGCGGCGAAAGGCTCCCCAATCGCCGTTTACCTTCAAATGTTCTGCAAAGATAGCTAAATTCAGCGAATTGCCGGCTATGATTGCCTGAATTTGTATTTCAACCCATACTCTTCCAGCTTGCTGTACAGCGTTGTACGTCCTATTCCGAGCAGTTCGGCGGCAACCTTGCGGTTCCCGTTCGCTTGTTTTAACGCACGCAAAATCCGTTCCTTGTCTTCCGCGTCGTTTCGCAAGGCGAAACTGACGGGTGAGGTGGGCTTCGTCACGGCAAGCTCCAGATGCTCCTTAGTCACAAGCCCCGTCTGCGTCTGCAACACCGCGCCCATGACTTTCTGCCGAAGCTCACGGACATTGCCCGGCCACGCATGGGTCAGCAATGTCTTACGGGCTTCCCCGTCAAATCCGATAACGTCGCATTCCAGTTCCCGGTTCGCAATTTCACGGAAGAACTCTGCCAAAGGCATGACATCCTCCTGACAGTCGCGCAACGGCGGGACGGTTATCTCGAAATCATGCAGACGATATAACAGGTCTTGCCGAAATCGCTTTTCATTCACAGCCGCCTCCAGATCTTCGTTGGTGGCGGCGATGATACGCACGTTGAAATTCCTATCCGTTTTGTCACCTACCGGGCGGTATCTCCGTTCCTGTATGGCACGCAGAAGCATCTGTTGAGTTTCTATTGCGAGGTTGCCCACCTCGTCCAAGAACAGCGTGCCGCCTTCCGCTTCATGGAAATAGCCCTTCTTGGTGCTGTCCGCACCCGTGAATGCGCCTTTGACGTGTCCGAAGAATGCCGACGGAGCAAGTTCTTTGGTAAGCGAACCGCAATCCACAGTCACAAACGGCTTTCCTGCCCGCTTGCTCTTGTCGTGCAGCAGGTGGGCGATATGTTCTTTCCCCGTACCGTTCTCACCGAATATCAGCACGCTCATGTCGGTTGGGGCTACCAGCCTTATCCGCTTCATGATGGCTTGAAACGCCGATCCGTTACGGGAGAATACCGGCATACGGCTTCTTCTGATACTCCGTTCTTTCAATATGGTGCGGAGCAACGGGACGAGTTTGTCTTCTACGAGCTGCTTAGGTATGTAGTCCAGCGAGCCGAGTTTCATGCTTTCGACTGCCGTATGCACTTCGGCATAGTCGGTCATGATGATGAACGGCTGCATCATTCCTTCCTTTCGCATCCAACGTAACAGGTCGATGCCGTCACCGTCAGGCAGACGCAAGTCGGAAACTATGATGTCTGATTCTGTCGCCTGTTGCAGATATTTCTTTGCGGTCGAGAGGTGGAAAGCCTGCACGGTGCGGAATCCCTCACGAGCCAGCAGGTTGCAGACAAACTCGCAATACACGATGTTGTCCTCCACCACGATGATTTTTATTTTATCCATTATTATATTTTCTCCTTTCCTCCTTTGCCAATCGGATAATATCCGCACCCATATTCAGAACGGTAGTCACGGCTTTGTTTAGTGCTTCGTAATCAGGAGTGGGGCTATTTCCATGAAGCAGTTTATAAAGTTCTCTCAACGGTTGGTCGGCACGGAGTATCTCCCACGAGCTTCGCAGATGATGAGTAAGGGCATCCAGTTCTTGGAGGTCTTTATCTCTTTCCGCATCCCTGACCGCCTGCATTTCCTTTTCTGTTTCCGCTATCAGTTTCTTCAGCATGACGGCTTCATTGCCGTAGGACAGCAGGGAAGTGAAATCCGGCTTTTCATTCCGGTTGCCTTTCATGGCGCATTTGTCCGAGACCTCCATCAGTTCCGATATGGAGAACGGTTTGAACAGGCAATCGGCGAATCCACGTTCCATAAGTTCCTCCTTGCTGCAACTGCCCGAAGCGGTTGTCACGACTACCGGGATATTCTTCGAGTTACCCACATTGGAGGTGCGTAACAGTTCCAACAGCTCGAAGCCGTTTATATCCGGCATATTCAAATCGGTCAGAAGCAGATTGTATTCTTTTTGGCGTATCATTTCCATCAGTTCCGCAGCGTCGGTGCAGGTGTCGCAGTGTATCCCTTCCTGTGCATACATCTCTTTTAGCACCAGGAGAAGCACCTCGTCATTGTCGATGGCGATAACATCATGATACGCCTCATTATGGTGGACATATCCATGACGAGATTGTTCTGTCTGTTCATCGGCTGTCGGCATAGGTATTTCCACCGTAAAGCGGCTGCCTCTCCCTTTTTCGCTGTTCAGCCGGATTGTGCCGCCGAGCATTGTCACAATACGCTGAACAATGGAAAGACCTAATCCGAAGCCGTCCTTTGCGGCGGCATTTGATAAACGCTCAAACGCATTGAACACCCGTTGCTGTTCCTCTTCGGTCATGCCCGTACCTGTATCTTTGACGATAAGTTTCAATATACCGTTATCATAATCCATTGTCAAGGATACGCTGCCGTTATCCGTGAACTTGATGGCGTTTGACAAAAGGTTGTTGCCTATTTGCAGGATACGTTCCTTATCGGTCAAGATGACCGTATCCGTTTGATTAATTACGGTAAGAGCCAGCCCCTTGTTCATGGCGATTGGCATAAACTCCGTTTCAAGAATGTGCGCGATTGATGAAATCCTGCAAGTGGAAATATTTGGCTGTTCCTTGCCATTGTCCAGACGGAAGAAACTCAGCAGTGTGTTGAGCATTTCACGCATACGGTCGGAAGATTGCAGGATATTACGTATATATCTCTCTTTTTTATCCGCATCATTTCCTTTTTCCATCAATGCGGTATAACCGATTATTGCGGTTAAAGGTGTGCGCAACTCATGGGTGATGGTATGCACCGCTTTCTTGCGGGAGGCTATCAGTGCCTCGTTTTGCGTCACCGCTTGTTGGAGTTGCCCGATTAAATTCGTTGTTTCTTGTTTGTATCGCTTGATACGGTTGATATTTCGATGGATGATGATATAAGAAATGACCAATAGCAAAAGAACGAACCCTGTCAAGCCGCCAATCTGCATAAACGAATGTTCACGCATGGCGGTTATCTCGGCTTCCCGTTTTTGCAGGTCGGATTGCACCTTCTTATCCATCTGGCGAATCAAGCCTTGCAACTGTCGGTTAAGTTCCGTGTTCCGTGTCGCAAGACTGTCGGCGTGTTCTGACAGACGGCGGCTTTGCACCCGTTGTTCGGCTATCATATTCCGGTTGAGGGAACGGAGCATCGTGATAGTTGTGGTCGGTTCCGGCTTTTCCTTTTTGCCGAATATACCGAGAAATCCTTTCCGCTTTGGTTTCTTGGGCTGTTCCTGTACACTTTTCTGCACGATTACAGGTACTTGCCGTGCCATCTTCTCGTTGAGGACTTGCTGTTCATCAAGCAGTTTGACAATGCCACGCATCTGCTGTTCCTTATCTTCGAGAAGATGGCGTACACTGTCTATGCGCCCTGTCGGATAAAACGCTTTGAAACGGCACAGCATACTGTCCATCGCCATACGCCGGATATGGTAATGTTCCAGATTCTTCTCCTCCCAATCCAATATGGTTTCGCCCAATAGGGAAAATTCTATCAGTTGAATGTGGACTTCGTTTATCTCTTTCCTGAAATCATCGATCTGTCGGTTATGCACTTCCAGCCTTTCCAAATCCCTCCATTCACCGAGCCATGTATAGATGATACCTCCCACCAGCAGGACCATCAAGAAATAGCCTGCGGCAGTCAGTGTGCGTATGTGTCTTGTCCCAGTAACTCTTTTCTTCATAAGATATACATGATTATGGAAAAGTATGGCGACCGCTAATATCTGGTCGCCACGTTTTTAGCTAAATTCACATCATCAGAATGTGTTGTAGAATGCTTTCTCCTTGTGAATAAGGATAAGGCACAAAGAAGACGACTAATAGCAGTATCAGAAATATGGCAACAATTATCACCGTTCCCCATCTTACAAGAGCAGGAGGATTTTCACCCAATAGATTACATGCTTTTTTAGAGTGAAGATTAGAATTTACAATAGATTTCTTTTTCATCAAAATGGCTTTAAGATTGCGCTGTTAATTGTGGATTGATAAGAAGCATCAGGTGAGTCGGTTTTCTTACCATAAGGTAGAGTATATGTAACTGATACATATATATTTCTTCCTTTACTCGAAAAACGATCAACTGTGTTCATGTTCCAACTTCCATAATCAAAATAACGACTGTTGGCACGATATTTATCTGCAAAATTTTCTGCACCTGCTTCAATCTGCAAGTTGTTATGATTCCATGTGATAACAACACCATATTGGCATTTATTCTTGAAATAAGCAGGATCGCTCATTGAGAATGTTTTATAGGGTGTTGTGTATATCGCTTTGAAAGACCACCCTTTGGTGTAATAAGCCAACGATAAGGATTCACGGATTCCATTATGTTTACAGTCGCATTCGTCTCCCTTCAGATGAAAGAACTCCGCAATGGAGTGTCCACTAAGACGTAACGAGTTATTAAACAGACCATATGAAGCTGAAAAGATAATCCGGTTACTGTAAAAATTACCGTCGTTTATAAGAGTTTTATATAGGATATTATCCTTTGTATAGTATTTATTGGTGATATTGTCTAAATACACCATAAAATCGTAGCTCACAGACATTCGGAATTTGTTGAATGTAGCATTATACGTTAGATAATTTTGGAACGACTTTAAGACTCCAAGATCCGGATTGCCGACGGTGGCTTGGAAAAATGAACTCGGCAAAACAAGGTCGTTCTTATATTCCGGACTGAATATGGTATGGAGATAATTACCATTCAAAGATATTGACTGGTTCTGATTGATTGCATAATTGCCCCCATAATAAATGACCGGATTCCAATAATTATCCCTTTTGCCATTAATGTCGGTGTTCGTGTAGGAATAACCGGCAGATACATAGTAAAACAGATTTAGTGGAGATAGTGTTTGCTGCCACTGAATCAACGCAGAAGTGTAGCCGGTGTTAAGTTTCTGTTGACTATCGTAATTACCCCAGTATTTATCAGAATAAATCTTGCTTGTATGATTAATATTCACTCCAAGCGCACCGTTGTTTTTAAGATAGTAATAATACGCAAGCCCACCGGTATAAGATTGGTTATGTTCTTTTGATTCAGTAACAATATCGTCAAATCCTGTTTCGCTGAACATACCGGAATATCGGTTTCTGCCATAGGAAGCAGAACCTGTAATATTCAGATACTGATTGCCATTTATGTAGAGGGTGTAATCTACATCCAATTTGGGCGACAAAGCGTTGGATGAAGAATGTCTTGAAGAGATACTTTGTTGCTCAAGTATGCCATTATAAGATGCCAATGAAGATGTCGAATCAGTCGGAGAATTATTGGCTGCAAGTTCAACAGATACATTGAGACTATGATTATTCTTTGCATGGCTAATTTTAAATCGCCCATACGTATTTCGAGAGCTAAGGAGTGCATTTATTGGGCTAATTGTCTGCGTCATAATCCCGGAATTCAGATTGTAGATATTATTGGACGAGGATAGATTATGCTCTCTGTTCCATTTGAACGAACCTGTCACGGACAATGTTAATGCTCCCTTTTTATAATTGGCAAAACCGAGGTAATCTCCGTATTGATAAGCAAAGCCCTGGTCTGCTGAAACATAAACATTTCCACCATAATCATACTGACGTGTAATAAAGTTCATCACACCTCCCTTGCCTACATATTTTCCTCCCGGTGTTCGCTGAAATTCAATACGAACTATATCCTTTGCCGATAAGGTTGCAACCTCGTCGGGTTGAGCTTCAATGCCATTTATCAAACATTGAACGCTTTGCCCACTCAGCACATTGATGGATTGATTATGATTGCTCGATACAATATCCGGAATATTCATATTATCCACCAATTGATAACCATTTGTAGAATACTGTTGATCTTGCTTTGATGGATACCAAATTGCTTTGCTCGCAGTTTCTATCTGTGGAGAGGCAGTCACAACAACCTCGTTCAACTCATTGCTTCGCATCATAGTTATGAGCAAATCAGTGATGGCTCTGGTTGGATTCATAACAGATATGCGTTCTGATTCATATCCATCTTTCACGGCTCGGATATAAAAAGACGCAGGGTGTATCCTGAATGAGAACGTGCCGGAAGCGTCGGAGACCGACACGACAGAATCGTTAACCATAATCTGAGCATCAGATACAGGTTCTTGGGCATCCGTCAAAACTTTTCCCGAGACTGAAATTAAATCAATCTCTTGTGCATTTGCAACAAGTGTTGTCAATGCTAAAATGATTGTGATTATTTCCTTTAACATATTATTGAATTTTCAATAATTATTGTTGAGATTAGAAGATGGATTTAATGGCCGATTGTGAACTCTCCCTGCATGGTTCCCTCGCTGAATTGTAGAGTAAATGTGCCGCTATACTCTTTCTTTTCATCGTCATACGAAGTGAAGCGGAAAGAGCCTTTGTCTGCTATTTCATTATTTATATCTGCATAAGAAATTCTGTTTTCTTTGCAGTTTTCACATATTCCCAGTGTGAGGGCTTGCCGTCTGTATAATCTATGTCAACCTTTTCAAAGTTGTATTCTTTCTCATATACGCCCTCCGATGAGTTTGAGAATAGATAAATATCGACATAATATACCGGTGAGCCTCCTTTTTCTTTGCATAGCCACGTATGAAATACCGTATAGTTTTCAAGTTGTTCTATACTCGGAGTCACGGTCGTTGACGGATTGAGAGCAGCTTTGAGTGGCAACTGGTCATAGTAAGTCTGTCCGTCCAGAACAGCGGTGCATTTCGATTTGAAATAAACCTCGTCACTGTCGCAGCTGACGAATGCCAATGAGCAGAGGAACGCCATTAGGATTCCTAATAATTTGGTGGGTTTCATATTTTAGAGATTTTTTATTTCATAATTGCAGAACTTACACCGGATTGTTTACCGACTTCGTTTCCGCGCTGGACTTTCTTGCCATAACCGAACGTGTATGTTACCGAAAGGTTCAAACTGGCATGGGAGTTCGTGCCGTAAGTTGTTCGATGTTCGGTATATAATGGAGACTGAATATAGCGGTCTGAAGTGTCCCAGTTGGAATTGAAGATATTGTATGCCGTCAGGCTTATGTTCCAGTCGGAGTTTGACCAACCGGCAGACAAAGCATAGAAATCCCGTGACCTATATGTTGTGGGAGAACCGGTGAACATCATTTTTTGATGCGATTGGTAGTATGCCTGAAAATACCATTGTTTGAGATAATATGTAGCCTGTGCTGTTATCTGAAAGGGATAGAAACTTTTATCAAACACACCGGTAGAACGGTAAAATTTTTGATTTGGACTGATGTAAAATTGCAATGACTTGTTAAACAGATTAAGTGTCGCAGCAATACCGATTTCACTTTGTACATAGTTTCCGTCATTGATGTATGTACGCAACAAGGCACGACCATTGTCGAATGGTTCGTATGCAGTGATAAATCGATCAAAAAGTTCAAAATATCTTCCGTAGGCACTCATGTTGAATACGTTTGACGGCAACCATGTATAGTTTATATTGAATGTAATATGACGGGAATTGTCAAGAGACGGATTGCCGGTAATATACATGACTTCGTTATCTCGCAACAGGTCTGAAGCCTTCTGGTCAATGCCGGGTGTATTGTTGGCAAACTGGAAATAAGCCGAGAATGTGTTTTTATTATTGGGCGTATAGCGGATGTTGAAATGAACATAGGGATATACATCATCATTTCTAATAGTGTTGATGCTTGTTCGTTCCCATAACACTCCGGCATCTGCATACAGGCTGAATTTCTGTATTTGCGCCTGATAACCGAGTTCTCCGGATACAAATGGATTGCTGAAACGGTCAGAATAGGAAGCATTGCCAGTGTATTGCAGCCGATTGATTGTATTGCCTGTGTAAATTCCCAGCATAAGCGTATGCTTCTGAGCAAAACGCTTATTAATGTGGGCGTTTACTCGATAATAATAGGCATTTTCGCGTGCATCACGAATAATTGGCTCCGTATAGGAAGTGGTATAAGTCAGCGAATTGTTATTATGCGAATATGAAAATTGAGGATTGATATTAACCGAATAATCCTTATGCAAAACAAAGAAATAATTTCCTTGATAGCTCAAAGAATTGCTCTGCGACGGATTGCTGCGTCTGTAAGAATAGTCTTGTTCAGTGGCAGGGGTATATACAAGCGAGCCGTTCTGTTCCTGAACAGGGTTTGCCGAATGGCTGAAGCCTAAAGTATTGCTAACCTGAATTTTTTCTGTATTGTAAGAAGCGCGGAAGGTCACAGGATATTGATTCTGTCTCGAATGTGAGTTGTCGGTGGTTTCGTTGCGGGTCAAAGTATAATCTTTTCCGTCGGAATCTTTCAGCGTGTACTTGCCGTCGATGTCATAGCCTCTGTGATGGCTGTTAAGATTATTGGCTGCCACATAGAGGTCATAGGTCATTTTCTTATAAGCGAACTTAGAGAAGATATTGGCGTTAGAAGACAGCCCTATAAGAAAATCTTCATCTGCTGTAACTTTTGTATATCCGCCATACTCGTATTCCTGAATAATGAAATTGATAACTCTCTGCGCTCCTCTGAACCTCGGGTCAGTAGGGAATTCGAGATATTCTATCCTACGGACATCTGCCGTGTGTAGGCCTTCGATATCCTCCTTTGAGGCCGGCATATAATTGAAAAACAAGGAAACACCGTCTCCGGTATTGTCGGTGACGGAATTATCTATCGGATTTATCTTTATCTGCGGAATAGCCATGTGGCGAAGAAGATCAATTGCGTTTTGCGCGGCATTTTTCTGTTTGCCGGAAGGAATATAAGTTGTTGCATTTGGCGATGTGCTCTGCATCTGAGCCACTACAACCACTTCGTCAAGTGCTTGTACCTTGATGCTGTCAAGTGCTTCGTTTTGCGCCATTGCAGATATTGTAACGATGGCGCACAATATTGATGAGAAAATTCGTTTGATCATAACGGAAATAATCTAAAATTGTAAATGCTCAATCTTTTGTACTTTGAAGTTTGCCATTGTATCTGCCCGAAATGCTGTATGCCTTTCCATTGGATAGTTCCTTGCCTTCAAGATTGTATGAAACAGAGCAATCTCCTGTTTTGACATCATATTTCGTAAGAGAGAGAGTCCCATTTAGTGGTAGAAATTTGTCATGAGCCGGAGGTACGCTTAGTCCGGCAACGCCAAGCTGTCTTTTATCTGGATTGGAATAATAATAATCTCGAAGTTCTCTACTCCAATAGAAAGAGTTATACATATCTCCCAAATCCACTTTGTCCAGAACCGATATTTCATACTCATGGTTTATGATAGGAAATGTATCATAAGCCGGAATACCAATTAATATTAGCCAAAAATTTTCATCTTTATTTTCTTCGCTATTACGAAGCATGGCCTGAAGATAGCAAACATCCTCTTCGACAATAAATGGGTTGCCTATGCTCAATGGCAAATACCAGTATTTATTGGAAATACCTTCTTCTACAGTGCCATATTGCAACAGCGTATTTCCACTTATGGTTGCTCCACCATAGACAGTTCTATGTTTAAGTATTTCTTTCTTTTCACAACTGGATAATGCGGTTGTAAGAATTATTAATAAATAAGGAATTAGAATATTAACTCTCATATCTTTTTAATTATCGATTTTCATCTGCAAAGTTACAATACAACACTTCGCCCATCGAATTTAATCATTACTCAAATATTATGGAATTATTACTGAATTATTACTCTTATGGTATTTGTGATTCATAATGTGTTTATTCTTCAATTATTATAGCTAATTTTGCTATATGGAAAGGAATATAAAAACCATCTATATAGTATCAATTATAGCAATAGTTGCCTTTCTTGGCATTCAGTTCTATTGGCTATATACTCGTTATGAATACACCGTATTCGAGTACGAGGATAAGGCATTTAAGACGGTTCATGAGACCATTGATGAATATTATCAGAATCGCGACAAGTGTATTGCTCCTGAATTGGCCGACAAGGGCTATAGGTTTACGGTCAACTATTTGATGGAAAATAAGAATGATGAATCTGGGCATCAGCATCGTTTCATCACTGTGGCTACATGTAGATTTCAGCCATGGAGAATTCTGGGGCTTGAATCTGACAGAGAACTTACTGAGGCTGAACAGGAGGAAGCCTTACGTGGTGCAATGCTCCCAGGTCGCAGTGATGTTGATTCGCTCGTAGTAAGTGTGGCAGCCGACAATTCACCCAGTGACGCAGCAAACTGGAGCGCGGGCGCGGCTGTGGCTGTGGAATTCAAAAATCCGTTTACCGTTTCCGGTATCGACTCTTTGCTGACTAAGAAGGGTATTGATGCAAATGTGAAGCTTGTCCGTACAAAAGAGATAGTATGGGCACCTAGCCTTTTGCGCAATACGTCATTTTTTAATCCGTCGATTACAATCACTGTTCCGTATTCGCCGCTTGAACGGAAAAGCGTTGAGGTGTACTATTCGGTTCCGGTAATTCATATTCTTGGCGATATGCTGGGCACACTAATTGTTGCCACTATTATCTCGGTTATTCTTATTGCCTGTTTGTTGTGGCAATTCCGCATCATATGTCGGCTCAACCGGCTCGACAAGATGCGGAATAGTTTCGTCACAACTATGGTGCATGAACTTAAACGTCCTATATCTACCTTAAAAATGTGCGTATCGGGGCTTCGCAACCAGAAGATGATGGCTGATCCCACGATAAGGGAAGAGTTGCTGCGTGATACAAAAGAAGGTCTTGACCGGCTGTCCACATCCTTCTCGAAAATGAGAGACCTTACGTTCAACAACAGCGATCAGATTCCACTCAACTGCGAGATGATTCGGCTATCTGACTTGGTAAATGCCATCAATGGAAAAATAGCACTTCCTCCCGACAAGAAAGTGTCATTCAATGTTGAGATGGATAATGATATTGAGATATTTGCTGACAAGATACACCTTTCCAACGTATTGATAAATCTTATCGAGAATTCCATTAAATATTCCGGAGAACGTGTTGATATTGTTATCAATGCGTCAAAATACGGTGATGGCTCCGTCTCTATCAATGTTGGCGACAACGGTAATGGCATCCCGGAATCTGATCGAAACAAAATTTTCACAAGTTTTTATCGGGGCAGGATGGCAAAGACTGACATACCCGGCATGGGACTTGGACTGGCGTATGTCAAACTATTAGTCGAAGCTCATGGCGGAAGTATCTCGTTTGAAAGTCATACCCACGGAGAAGAAAAAGGCACTAGATTTATAATAAGTATTCCACAATGACACGAAAATTCAAGATATTACTGGTCGATGACGATGTGAAGAACTCGATGCTGTTAAAACGGTTTATCGAGACAGAAGGCTATGAAGTGATGTATGCTGCCGATGGAGTTATAGGTCTCGAAATGTATAACAAGATTTCGCCCGACGTCATATTGCTCGACATCAATATGCCTCGGATGAACGGTTTCGAGATGGCCCGAACTATACGTGCATCAGATAGGCGGGTGATTATTTTCTTTCTCACTGACCGTACAGAAAAGGATGATAGACTGTTGGGCTTTTCTCTTAAAGGCAATGATTATATCCCTAAGCCGTTTTATCCCGAAGAACTGATTGCGAAAATCAAAGAACGTTTCGAGTCTTGCATATTGAACAGCGACAAGGAATATCATCTTGGTGCTACTGTATTCCGACCGGATCTCTCTACAATCACATATGGCGACGAATCTCATTCCCTTTCGGTACGTCAAAGTGAAATTCTGACACTCCTTGCAGAGAACGTTGGTAGAATTGTAGACCGTGACACTATCCTCACACAAATATGGGGCGACACAAGTTATTCCAACTCTTTAGCCCTTAACGTACAAATCACCTACCTTCGCCGATTGCTTACCGATTCTGCTCTTTCAATCGTAAACATTAAAAAGAAAGGATATATACTTCAAATTAATCGGTAACAACGGGTAGCCTAAAGTTTACCGAAATATTTTTCCGACTGCAACTATCGGTTGTCCGAAGAAGGATGAGTGACAATGCGAGGACGGGTATAAGGTGGATGTTTTGTTCATTTTACTTTTTTATATTATATGCAAATCTATGCAAATAGTTTGCAAAACTACATATAATCGTTGAGATTCGGGATGTTATCACAGAAAAAACTTTAAGACTTTTGATGGCAAAAAACGCAGATTGTGCCATTTTTTGTAGCAAGGGATGCGCAAGGAGCATTAGATAATGCTCCTTGCGCATCCCTATAAATGTTCATAGAGTAAGCCCTTTAGGTTTTCCTTTTTCTTGCGTTCCAACATAAGTAGCGATGTTTCGCTCTGAAAAAGAAGATCTCATCGGCTCTGTTCCTGCCGCCATCGAAATACGTATGTGTGGCGACTCCGGCTGCACGGGCTTCTGTTCCTGTCCGTCTTTCTCCTTTTCGACGACTACCGGAATTGGCGGAGCAAGTTCTAATTGAATTTTCCTATCCAGTGCAGCAAGTTCGGACTTCAATTGTTTCAGTTCATCTTCCTTCTTCCACATTTTTCCCGCTATCTCCTGCAACTGCGGAATATCCTTTTCCAGCACCTCGTTCTTCGCCTTGTACTGGTCGATGATGGACGGAATCCTCTCCAATGCGTTCAGGAAATTGCGTGCGGCGGCTATCGGGTCAGCCATCGCCAGATGCCCGTTGTTGTAAGTGTACTTGTAGTTTCCCTCCAACACGAAGCGGTTGTCGGTAAACTCCAGTCCTTCTTTGAGAATCCGCTCGCTGACCACCTTTATCGGAAAGCCGTAAAGTTCTCCGACAGCCTTGTACAGTCCGCCCGTCGTGGCGTTCTTGGCGATCTCTTGCAAACGCTTTCCGATAACCTTCTCGTCCGTTGAATCCACGCCGTCCACTTTGACAAGATTAAGGCGGATGCCTTCTTTATCCGTCTGCACAACAGAAAGAAAACGGTTCCAGTCCTCCGTCATGGCATCAATAAAAGCCGTATTGTTACGCAGTTCTCCCGTCTTGGATTCCAGTTTGAACTCCGAATCCCGCTTGCCCTTGTTGAACGACTTGCGTTCCCCTTCGAGCGAGGCGATACGCTTCTCTAATTTCGCTTTGTCAAACAGGTCGGTATTACCGGAGAGCAACGCCATATATTCCGAGAAGTTCATGCCCGATTTCTCGTCCATCGCTCCCTCATCGATGGTACGCGCGCCCATAGCCCCGCTTTTGAGCTGCGAAATGAACGTCTGCTTGCAGTGCAGCAGATTGAACTTGTAGCAGTCCAGCGACTTCTCCACAGCGTAGATGATAACATCCACGTTATTCCCGGCAAAATGCTTGGCAATCTCATTCCAGGCTCTAACTCCACGTCCGTCACGCTGTTGCAGGTCGGACGGTCGCCACGGCGTATCCAAATGATGGATGGCGACACATCTTTTCTGCGCGTTCACGCCTGTTCCGAGCATACTTGTGGAGCCGAACAGCACGCGCACCGTCCCGGCGTTCATGGCATCTATCACCGCCTTGCGTGCCTTATCGGTCTTGCACTCCTGAATGAAGCGCACCTCGCTTGCCGGTATGCCGTAATCCTCCGTCAGCTTCCGCTTTATCTCGCTGTACACGTTCCACCCGTCACCCGGCTGGTATGTCCCCAAATCCGAAAAAACGAACTGGGTTCCCTTATGTGCGTCGTATTTATGGTAATACTCCGCTATCATCTTGGCGCAGTGGCTCGCCTTGTTGTCGGGGTGGTCTTCGTAATTGGGGTCTATCATACGCATATCCAAAGCCATCTTCCGCGCGTAGTCGGTGGCGATGAGCATCTTCGCCTTCTCCTCCGTTTCAGACAGCGGCAACCTGCCCAACAGCGTGGCATCGCCCGTCTTGGCAAATTCCATCAGCTGTTTGATGAAATACTCTTGGTCGGGCGTAGGCGGTATGTGGTGCAGTATCTCATTCTTGTGCGGACGGTCCACACCCACGTCCTCTGCCGTGCGGTAGTCGGTGATTTCATTATAAAAGGCGGCAAGCTCCGGTACTTTGATGAAGTAGCGGAAACGCTCTTTCTGCACCACATTGTTCGTCACATTGAACTCAAAGTCGGTCGTCTTCTTTGCAAAAATCGCCGCCCATGCGTCGAAGCATCGGATCTCCTGCCTTTCAAGTTCCTTTGGGCGGAGGTACTTGAAGAGTAAGTACAACTCCGTCAGACTGTTGGAAATAGTCGTACCGGAGAGGAACGTCGCTCCCAAGTCCTTGCCCGTGCGCTCCTGTATGGTGCGTATGGCAAAGAGCATATTCAGGGCTTTCTGGCTTCCTTCCGAGTTTCCCAATCCCGCCACACGGTCATGCCGGGTGTTGAAAGTCAAGTTCTTGAATTGGTGGCTCTCGTCTATGAAGATGTGGTCGATGCCCATCTGCTTGAAGTCCACCACGTCATCCGTGCGCGACTTGATGGCGTGTTCCACCTTCTCTAACTTCGCTTCAAGGTTGTGCTTGCGTTTTTCCAACCCTTTCAGCATCGCCCGCGACACATTCTTGCCCTGCTGCCGCAAGACTTCGAGGTTTTCCTCCACCGTATCAAGCTCCGCTTGGAGTATGCGTTGCTGCAACTCCGGCGACTGCGGTATCTTACCAAATTGGTCGTGCGACATGATGACACAATCATAATCGTTATTTTTGATGTTGTTGAAGAAACGCACACGATTGGCGGTCGAGAAATCCTTTTCCGAAGCGTAGAGAATCCTCGCATTAGGATATGCCGCCTGATAAGTGGCGGCAATCTCCGCGACATTGGCTTTCAGACCGATAATCATCGGCTTGTGCGCCAAGTTCAGACGCTTCATTTCATGCGCTGCAATGCACATTATCAGTGTCTTGCCTGTCCCGACTTCGTGGTCGCATATTCCACCGCCGTTCTGTTTGAGCATCCAGACACAATCCTTCTGCGACGGATAAACGCTTTGAATACCACGGCTTGCCAATCCTTTCAGATTGAGGTCAGGAAAGGTTTGGTGCGAGCCGTCATACTTTGGGCGCACGAAACAGTTGAACTTGCGGTTATACATCGTCACGAGCCGTTCCTTGAACTGCGGTGACTGCTCTTCCAACCATTCCGAGAATCCGTTGCGTATCTCGTCAATCTTGGCGTTGGCAAGCTGTATGCCCTCGCTGTCACGCACCTTGATGTCATTGCCGTTCTCGTCCTTGCCGATACTTTTCATCATGTCGGGACAGGTGTTGTGCAAAGCGTGTTTCAACAAGTGCATACCGTCATAGTTCCGGTAATAGCCCTTTACCAGAAATTCGTCCGTGATCTTCATGGTGCGGTAGCCACACGCCACGGAAAACTCGTCCATGCTGGCGGAATAGGCGATTTTCACGTCCGTGTCGAAAAGATGGCTCATATAGGCGGCATACACGCCCGTGGGAATCCAGCGTTCACCGAAGTTGAAGTCGAGGTCTTCAAAGGGTATCCGCTGCGGTTCGGCTTCTTTCAAAGCCTCCAATGCCTGTTTCACTTCCGGCATCCGCTCACTTTCGGGATTGTCCTCCATCCAGCCCTCTATGCGCTCCGCCTTCTCTATCACGTTCCCCGCGATGAAGCGGTCTTTAATCTCGTAACCGGTTACGAGCGGATTGTAGAAGATACGTCCTTTGAGGGCGTTGAGCAGTTCCTCTTCCGTAGTGTCGGTTATCCCCCGCATATAGTCGAGATTGACCGTACCATACTTGTTGAGCGATGCAGACAAGGCTTCTTCGGGAGAGCCGACGTTGGCATGGTTCTCCACCGAGAAGGAAACGGGACGGTCGAAGATGTCCGCTTTGACGAACTTGCCGTCCTCCGCACGTTCCAGCGAAAGGATGTCGCGCCCTCCGGCATCCATCATCACCAGTTTCACGTTCTGTTTGGCATTGAGGTTGCCATAACGCATGACAAACTCGTCGTAACAGGTGTTCAGGTGTTCACGCCAAGGTACATTTTCCTCGCGTCTGTTCGATTCATAGCGGTACAACCGCTCGTATGCGTCACGGAGTGATACATACAGCAACGCTTTCTCTTTCTGATAACCGGTTAGTCCAAGCGGCTGGAAAGTTGCACCGTAGGGAGTAATGTCCTTCAGGTAACCGATGTCACGTGCCCTGTTTGCCACCAGCGACCCTTCACGCAGGTGCATTTCCGGCGTGCGGTGATAAGGACGTGGCGTAAGGTCGGGGGCTTCCTCCTTCGGCTTTTCCGTTTCAAATTCCGGGAATAGTGAAGCGGTTGCCTTCTCACTTGGACCATTGTCCGTAACAGGAACGGGAGTTGCCTCCGGCTGTGCTTCGGATTGTTTTGCTACTTCCTTTTGCTCCGGTTTATTATCCGACGAAGGCAGAAAGGCAGGATTTAGCGTATCCTTGACACCCGATTTTTTCAGTTGTTCCTGTCTGTGCCGTTCCGCTTCAAGCCGTAGAGCCTTGCGCCGTTCCGGTGTCAGGCTCATCATCGTTTCGTAGAAGCCGTTGATGGGCGGATTGGTTTCCCAATCCAAAGTGGCATAAATATCTTCAGGGTCGCTTTGCTTCCCGGTATTTTCCGGCTTTATCTCCCTGTTTTCGGTTGCAGGCTTGACGGATTCAACAGGAGGAACTGCCGTAATCAGCGGTTTCGGTTTAGGAATGGTACGCTTTGCCTTGCTTTCCTTTTTGGTCGCCTTCTTCTTTTTTACAGGTTCTTCTATGGGCATACCCCAAAAGTCAAGCAGAGTGAGCTGAACGGCATTTGAATGATTCGTCTGGCGTGGCTCAATCTCCGGCTTCTCGTCTATGGGGTGAGCTTTCGGTTTCTCCGCTTCTGTGATAAAAACATTAGCGGTAGAAGTCACCGCTTCTACTTTAGGAGCCGGCCGTACTTCCTCAGGCGTACTTTTATCCGTACTTTCCGTTTGCGTCGGATGCAGGCTGTGTTTTTCGTAGAGTTCCCTGTTGAGTTGGTGCAGTTCTATTTTCAGATGTTCCCGTAAGTCTTCCGCCAGTTGTGCGGTGTCACCCCTGTGCATGAGTTTATAGGCAGGCTTTCCGTAAGGGTCGGTACTTTTGGTCAAATCCGTGTGGGAAAGCGAACCGATACTCCATACATACCCGTTTACGGAAGTGCCGATAGGGGTCTGTTCGGTTTGCACAAAGAGTTTCTCGTTATAATACAGTTCCCCGTTCTTTCCGCTGTTCTTTTGTAGGATAATCAAATCACTGCCTACCTCCGTACCTGCATTTTCCGTAAAGAGGTTGTTCGGCAGACGGGCAACGCCCACCAGATTGGCATGGCTCATCATATACTCGCGTATGGGTGCATTGGTCGGGGCGTCCAATACCCCCTGCGAGGTGATGAACGCCACAATGCCGCCTTCACGCACTGCGTCAAGGCTTTTCAGGAAAAAGTAGTTGTGTATCGTCTTGGATGCCGACCGCCTTGCCGTGTCATGGCTGTTGGAAAACTCCGGTTCGAACACAGCCACGTCACCAAAGGGAATATTGGAGACAGCCAGATCAAAATGGTTCATGAAAGGCTTCTCAATCTTCTCATAGCCCTGCACCCTTACTTTCTGTTCGGGATGCAGATGCTTCAATATCTTCCCTGTCATCAAGTCTTTCTCAAAAGCCATGATGTCCACATCCGGTTTGTTCTCCAATACGGCATCCACAAACGCGCCAACGCCTGCCGACGGTTCCAATACCCGGTCGGGGCGTATGCCATGCTCGTGGAGGATGTCCGCAATCGTTTCGGTTATCTCCGGCGGGGTATAGAAGGCGGTCAACACGGACTGCTTCATGGCATCCATGTACTGCTTATACTCCGTTTCGTCTTTTGTGTTCTCCCGTAGTAACTTATGCAGTTCTACGGTAGGGGCAAACAGTTCGAGGTCGGATTTCGCCCAATGGACGGCATCCGTCAGTTCCCTTGCAGGATTCAGTATGCACTTCAGCCCGCCGAAACCGCAGTAACGCTTCAGCAGGATCCTTTCGCGTGCGGTGGGTGTGCGCTGTTCCTTGTCAAGGGTGAATGCCGTCCGTATCGCCTCGATGTTGTCCTGCAATCTCTGTTTGCGGTTAAACGCCATATTCCTCTATATAAAGGACGACAGCACCCGTCAGCTCCGTGTAGAGCAGGTCATAATCGGGCGACAGGGCGAAATTGTCGTCCGAGAGGTCATAAATGGAGAATACGTTTCCGACAAGCGGCAGCAGTTTCCGGGTAAAGGATTCACGCTCCGCTTCCGGCACGTCGTCGGCAAACTCGTTTTCCACGACTTCGCGCAGGATGGCGTACTTGGAGTAGCGAAGCCCCTCCAGCAGCGTGCGCATCGCCAGTTCCTGCGCACCAGCAGCAGGATAGCCTTCGAGCATTGCCCGTTCATACGTTCCTGCGGCACGGTCGGCGCGTTCACGGATGAAGGCTTCGTCGGTCGCCTGTTCAAATTTGTTCGTTCTGAGATAGTCCAGCAGGTACAGACCGTAGTAGGAAAAGTCGGTCTGTCCTTCGTTTTTCTTCTTGTTGTTCATTACTTTGGAATTTAGTGGATTGGTAGATAATGACCGGGATAACTGTCTGAAAGGAGAAAGAAAAGGCACTCGGTATCCCTCCGAGTGCCACCACTAAATCCAAAGTATGAGTGTAATCCGGTATCGAAGAACAGTTCATTACTCTGAATCAGTGGCAAAGTTACTCATTATTTCCTTCTTCTCGTAGAAGTTGCCTTACTTTTCCTTTCGGGGAACACGAAAGTCGTGTTGTAGTCACCGTCAAAGGCGACAATGGCATCGAAACTCTTTCCCTGCTTGCTCTTGAAGCCTTTGAGCAGCTTCGTGTGTCCGTCAGTGAGCAGGTCTTTGATCTCGTCATCGGTGAGAGTGCGGTTTGCCTTCAGGCGGAATACGGGCAGCCCGCACTCCGCATTGTCGCAGCGGACGACCTTGCCGTAGAACTGCATCGTTCCCGTTCCGCACTTGGGACACTTGCAGCTGGAATCCCTGCGGGCGAACAGCTTGTCGCACGAGAGCAGTTCGGAGGTAATTTCCCGCGTGTACGCCTCTATCTCCTTGCGGAAGGTATCGGCGGGCTGCTCCCCGCGCTCGATGCGTGCCAATTCCTTCTCCCATTCGCCCGTCATGGCGACGTCGGCGATGCGCATCGTCTTCACGACCGAATAGAGGGCAAGCCCTTTTTCGGTGGGTACAAGCGACTTCTTGCAACGTTCCATGTAACCGCGTTTGAAGAGCGTTTCGATGATGGCTGCACGGGTGGCAGGCGTGCCGATGCCGCAATCCTTTAATGCCTGACGCAGCGCATCGTCCTCTATCTCCTTGCCAGCCGTTTCCATAGCGGACAGCAGGGTCGCTTCGGTATGCAGCGGTTTGGGCTTTGTCTTGCCCTCTGTGATGGAAGTGCCTTTCAGTGTCAGCGTGTCGCCCTCCTTCCAGTTGGGGATAGCTGTTTCCTCTTGGTTATCGTTTTCTTCTCCGTTTTCCTTGCCATAGACGGCACGCCATCCGGCTTGTCTGATGATACTTCCTTTTGCCACGAACTCCACGCCGGCACACACTGCCGTGACGGTAGCGGTATCCTTGACACATTTTTCGGAGAACGCTTCTATCATGCGCCCGGCAATCATCTGGTAGATGATGTTGTCCTCTTTGGAGAGGAACAGCGGTTTCTCGCCCGTAACGAGCAGGGCATGGTGGTCGGTAACTTTACCATCGTCCACGCTGCGACGTGTCGGCTTGACTTTCGGCGTTGCCTTACCTTCCCATTCGGGCAGATTGCCAATGAAGGCAAGCAACTTGGGGATTTCCGCAAACACATCTTCGGGGATGTAGCGGCTTCCGGTTCTCGGATAGGTGATGAGCTTCTTCTCGTAGAGCTTCTGCGCGATTTCAAGTGTCTGCTCCGCCGTGAAGCCGTGCTTGGCGTTGGCTTCCTTCTGCAATGTGGTCAGGTCATACAGAAGCGGCGTGTCCTCTATCTTCTCCTTGCGCTCGGCTTTCGTGACGGTGGCAGTGCCTGCTTCCTTTACCTTATTATATAGTTCCGTGGCAGACACTTTTTCTTTCCATTTCTCGGTAGAAGAGAATTTCACGGTCTCATCATCGCCAGCATCTGCGGCGAAATGGAGTTGCCAGAAGGGTTCTACCGTGAAGCGGCGGTTCTCCCAGTAGCGGGCGCATACCATCGCTAATGTGGGTGTCTGCACCCGTCCGGCGGAGTATGTGCCGTGTCCGGCTGCGATGGAGAGTGCCTGCGTGCCGTTGATGCCCACAAGCCAGTCGGATTCGCTCCGTGCTTTGGCGGCAAGATAGAGGTTGTCATACTTGCTTCCCGCTTCAAGGTTGCGCAGTCCCTCGCGGATAGCCTTGTCTGTAAGCGAACTTATCCAGAGGCGCACGAAAGGTGTGGTACATCCGATATAATAGTAGAGGTATCGGAAGATAAGTTCGCCTTCGCGTCCTGCATCGGTCGCCACGATAATCTGTTCGCTATCCTTGAAAAGACGGCTGATGATTTTTATCTGCGACACCACGCCGCTGTCGGGCTTGTAGCCCTTTTCCGTCTTTTCCTGACGGGGAATGAGCGTGAAGGTTTCGGGAATGACGGGCAGGTTGTCACGGACGAAACCGCGTATGCCGTAGCCGTCGGGCATGGCAAGCTGGACGAGGTGTCCGAATGCCCATGTCACGGCATAGCCGCCTCCCTCAAAATACCCTTCCTCTCTTTTTGTCGCGCCCACGATGCGGGCGATTTCACGTGCCACGGATGGCTTTTCTGCAATGATTGTCTTCATTCTGATTACTTTTTTATGAATTGTTACTTTGGATTTAGTGGCGGACACGGGATGTTACATCTTCATGCCCTTATTGTTTTTCTTCTGAGGCTTCTCCTGCTGCTTTTGCTGTTTGTCGTCTTTCGGGGCGGTCTGTCCTTTCTGCAACGGTTCTTTCAGGTTCTTGGTCGCCTCGTTGGTCTTTCCTTCGCTGTTCACCGCCACCTGTGTGCGGCTCTCGTTGGACGGGGCGACCTTCTGCGCGTTGTCGGGGTTGGTGTCGTAGCGGTACGGACGTCCCTTCTCCGGGTTGAACTTGATGTACATCGTGGCGTGGAAGCCTTGCTTGTCGGTCACGTTCTCCAGTTTTATCGCCTTACCCACAGCGTAGTCGGCTTTCTGCTGGTCGGTGAAGTTCACACCGCTCCATTTGCTGATGGGGCGGATGCTGCCATCGGCGTTCGTCCACGTGTTGCGGCGTTGCTCTTTCTGTGGGGCTGCGGAATTTTCCATGCCCTGCGCCTGTCCCTGTGTGGGATTGTTCTTGGCTTCCTGCGTCTGGGCGGTACGGGGCGACTTGCCGGTTCCCGGTACGAACTCCACGCCTCGTTGCTCGACGTTCACTTGAAGAGTAGTGACGAACTTCCTGCCGTCGTTGCGTTCGATGAGCTTGTCGCGCACGGGCAGTCCGGCACGCAGCATATCCTGTTCCTGCTTGGTGATTTCCGTCTTTCCGATGCGCTCCGGTATGCGCACCTTGTTTGCAGGAATGTCCGTGATTTCATTCGTCTTGCGGTCTATGCTGATGAACGAGGGGATGATTTCACCCGTTTCCCTGTCCACGATGTCCTCGACCCTGCCGAGGTTGCCCGTTTCGCGCAGGTTCTTACGGTCTTCGTCGGAGAACTTGTGTTCCTTGTACTCGTCAAGTTTCTGTTCCTTGCGGATGAAATGCGGCACGAGGCTGATATTGCCTTCACCGTCTTTCTTGAAGGAGAGGCGGGCGTCCAGCTCGAAAGCCTCGCCGCCGAACTTGGGTGACACCTTTACCAAGTCGGACTTGCCGTAGTTGAGCATCTTCTGAAGGTCACTGGACTTTTCAAGGTCGTCACGTTTCACGCCCCATTTCTCTTCCAGCTCCTGCCAGTTGATCTTGCTCTCGTCGATGGGCTGATAGCCCCGTCTGCCCTGCGTCTGTTGTTGCGGGCTTTCCTGATTCTGTTCCTGTTTCTTTTCCATTTCTTCCTGTTTTGGGGTTTCTTTGAGTTGCTCTTCCTGCTTTTGTTCCGTCTGCTCCGTCTTTCCGGCGGTCTGTTCTTCCTTTACCAGCTTCTCGTAGCCGGAAGTGTCCACCTTGTGGGGCGCGAGCAGTTCCTTGTTGGCTTCGGGGTCTTTCAGCAGGTCTTTCATCACCTCCATCAGTTTGTCGGCTTGGTCTGCCGCGACACGGTAGAAACCGAAGCGGCTGGGTTCCTTGCACTGCCGGTAGAAGTTCTTGAAGAAGTTGTCCAGCACATCACCGTGTCGGTCGAATTGCAGGAAACTCTGCGCGTTCTCCGCTTTCGCGGGGGTGCGCTTGGGGGAACCGTCGGCATCCAGCCTGGCTACCACGCTGAGTTCGCCCGTCTTCTCGTCACGGACTATCAGCACGTCCTTTTCAGTTGTTTTCTTTGCCATTTGAAAAATGTTTTAATGGGTTATTTTTGAAAGAAATTATGGATACGGGCCTTGTAGAAGGCTATATCTTCTTTTTTGAAGTCCTTTACGTGTCCGGAAAGAAACGTCAGCACGTCCTCTTCGCTGTAATAGGTCTTTTTGCCGAGCGTCTTGTACGGCAACGCGCCGATACTGCGGTAGCGTTGCAGGGTGCGCTTGCTGATCTGGAGCAGCATACAGAGGTCCTGGTTGTCGAACATCCTGATACGTTCCATCGGGTCCGGGGCTTTGCCGGACGGCTGCAAGGAGAGCAGCAGTTCGTCCTGCCGGTCGAGCCGTTCCATCAGCTTTTGCATCCAGCTCTCGAAATTGTTTCGGGTAACTATTTCCATATTTATGTCCTCCGTTTTTCTTGTTTCTGAGGCAAAGTTCGGTAAAGGGCAAAAGCGGCTTTAACAACTCACTACGTGACTCACGTATAATTTTTTTAGGGAATGGCTCCGTTACCCGGACAGACGACGCAACAAGCAGCCAGTCAATAAGAAATGGAACGTAGATATAGAAAGCGTATTACTTTTATGCCGGATTCCCGGATAAGAGGCTATGAACAAACATACTTACTGGAACAAATCCTTGCATAGTAATCAAAAACAAATGAAATATGGAAATTATTAGCATTGAGAAAAAGACTTTTGAAGAGATGGTTTCAAAATTTGACAACCTTGTTGCAAAAGCCGAAGCATTATGCTTTGAAGACAAAAAAATGAGTGAGTGGATGGATAGTCAGGATGTCTGTGTCCTTTTAAATATCAGTCCACGCACCTTGCAGACTTTACGTGACAGCGGACGCTTGGCATATTCACAGATAAACCATAAGACATATTATCTTCCAGAAGATGTCGGACGTATGCTGCCTATCGTGGAAAAACGAAAAATAAAAGACAAATGATAACAAAAAGCAGAAAGCCTATGAATGATAACCAATTGATAACGAAAGAAAGTGAATGGATTGCCTATTTTACAAGTAGTATAGAACGAATAATAGCAAAAATGGAACGGATGAAAAAGGATTGCCGTCCCACTTTGGGCGGCGAGAATTTTCTTACGGACAAGGAAGTGGCTGAACGGTTGAGAATCAGCAGGCGTACCCTACAAGAATACCGGAATGAAGGGCGTATTTCATACATTCAGCTGGGAGGAAAAATCATATATAAGGAAAGTGATATTGAACGGTTGCTCAAAGACGGGTATAGGGAAGCCTATTTGACAGACCTTTAAAAAATAGGAAAGGGGCATCACCTATGTAGGTGCATACCCCTTTTCCCGTATGGGATTCATTTGTTCTCAGCTGGGATTTGAATAACTGCCATTCTTCTCATTCAACCCAAGCAATAGGTAATTAATGTTTTTATTTTCACGCAGCAGTTTTTTAAGCACGTATTTTCTGAAAAAGGTGCTCTCTCTACTGCATATCCTGAACGAAATGGCTGTTATTATTTCAAGAGAATAGACATCCATGCTTATCCGATTGCCGTTTTTTATATATCGCATTGTAATCTGCTCATCCAACTCACGACTTTTATAAGCAGAGCGGATAATTTTTCGGACATCCGAAGAAAACACGCCAAACAAGTCGGCTATTTCAAACAATGTCATCCATACGGGAGTAGTTGGCATAGTGACTGCTCCCGTTTCACTGATGGTTATAATCCCTCTGTCCATAATTCCCTATACTTGTCGTTTCAAAAAACTCCGTTCTACATTTTTCATATCGCGTAAAATAGAGGTGTCCAGTACCTTGGCATAATGCTGTGTCATACGGATATTGGAATGTCCCAAGATTTTAGCGACATTTTCCATGCTTACCTCGTTTGCCAAAAACACGACGGTAGCCGCAGTATGCCGGGCAACGTGTGTGGTCAGACGCTTCTGTATTCCACAGATGTCGGCTATCTCCTTTAAGTAAGCGTTCATTTTCTGGTTGCTCAATACAGGCAAAAGCACATTTTTGGCAATACAATCAGGTTGGTGCGAATACTTGTCTATCAATTTACGGGCGGGTGATATGACTGGAATATTACACATCTGCTTTGTTTTTTGGCGGGCTTTACGAATCCACAAGTTACCGTCATTGTCCCTTACAAGATGTTCCTTGCTGAGCTGATGCACGTCTGCAAAAGCCAGACCTGTGTAGCAGCAAAAGGCAAACACGTCCCGAACCTGCTCCAGCCGTTTTATCTCAAAATCCTTTTCCATCAGCCTGTCCAGTTCTTCTTGGGATAAAAACTCCACATTGACTTCATCCATCTTGAAATGAATGCCATAAAACGGGTCTTTTTCTATCCATCCGTTGGCTAATGCGATGCGTATGACTTTTTTCAGGTTCTTCAAATGTTTCAATGCGGAATTGTTCTGGCATCCGATGGACGTTTTCAGCCAATACTCGAAATCGCGAACAAACTGCCCGTCCAGTTCATTCAGGAACAGGTCATCCTTGTGATATCCAAAACGGATAAACTCCCTCAACCTGTTTATGGAAGTCTCAAATTTTGTCACGGTTGATTCCGTGTACTCCTTACCGATTAAAGCCCGGCATTTCTCGTTATGGTCTGTATAGATTTCCAAAAGCGTATGCTGCACTTTATCCCGACCGTAATATCTGTCACGGATGGCATCTGCCGTAACCATTTTTGCATCTACTTCAAGTTCCCTGTGTATCTGCAACACTTTGGCACGAACAGAACTTATATAATGATTAAGTTCCTGCGAATTGCGGTCTTTTCCTTTGGAACATTCTTTTGACTGGTTCCAAAGTTCTACAGGTACGCTACGCTTGATCATAATTTCCGCTTTCCGCTTGTCAACGGTAATGCGCATACATACGGGAGCCTCCCCGTTTTTCAGCAGTTTCTGCCGCTTGATGTAAAACAACACACTCAGTGTACTACGTCTCTTTTCAATTCCCATACTTTTTGCATTTTAAGTGGTACAAAGTTAAATTCCATTGTCCCAAATCAGGCTATGCAAAATACTGAGAATCAGCGAAAACAAATCCAAATCGTTGGACTTTTCAATCCTTTAAAAAGTCCAACGGATAAGCCAGTGCCAACTGCGCCATTCCGCGGCTTTTTATTAGGAATTATAGAAAACAAAAAAGTCCCAAAGTATTGAACTTCAGAACTTTTCTTGATTTTGCTTCATAAGATTGCGGTGCGTACGGGACTCGAACCCGTGACCCCATGCGTGACAGGCATGTATTCTAACCAACTGAACTAACGCACCAAATATTAAAGACTAATTCATTTTATTTCTCTTTGCTTCTTACTTAAAAGAAGCGGTCCGGACGGGACTCGAACCCGCGACCCCATGCGTGACAGGCATGTATTCTAACCAACTGAACTACCGAACCAGAATTTCATTTTGTTAATCTGCATCTCTCTCGATTGCGGGTGCAAAGGTAGTTGTTTTTTGTAAATCTGCAAATGTTTTGATGAAACTTTTTTCCAATAAAAAGCAAGAAAAAAGCTTAGTGTCTCATTTTGAGTACTTTTATAATGAAAAAAAATATTAGTTTTTTCTTCAGTCAGGATGGTGACACTATCCGGTCGTCATAGTGACACTATCACGATGGGATAGTGTCATTATCCGGAGGCGATAGTGTCACTATCCTGAAGTTTGTCATCTTCTTCTTTGGAAATAGTCTTGGATATCTTTCTATCTGTAAGAAATCACCGTTTTTATATCAACTTTCTGCTTGAATAATTCGTAATTTTGCAATAAATCGTTATTTTTGCGGACTAAAATTAGAAAGGTAGAAAATAATCTGCCTAGAATCGTTAATTAGTAGAAAGAATGATGACAACAGCCAAACTGTTATTGCACTGTCCCGACAAACCGGGAATCCTAGCGGAAGTGACAGACTTTATTACGGTAAACAAAGGAAATATTATCTATCTGGATCAGTATGTAGACCATGTGGAGAACATCTTCTTCATGCGTATAGAATGGGAATTGAAAGATTTTCTGGTTCCGCAGGAAAAGATTGAAGATTATTTCAGAACGCTATATGGGCAGAAGTATGAAATGGATTTCCGTCTTTATTTCTCGGATGTGAAACCGCGTATGGCTATATTCGTTTCTAAAATGTCTCACTGCCTGTTCGATATGTTGGCTCGCTACACGGCAGGAGAGTGGAACGTGGAGATACCTCTTATTATAAGCAACCATCCGGACTTGCAGCACGTGGCAGAGCGTTTCGGTATTCCTTTCTATTTGTTCCCCATCACCAAGGAGACCAAAGAAGAACAGGAACGCAAAGAAATGGAATTGCTTGCCAAACATAAAATTACATTCATCGTGTTGGCACGTTATATGCAAGTGATTTCCGAACAGATGATCAATGCGTACCCGAATAAGATTATCAACATCCATCATTCCTTCCTACCGGCATTTGTGGGGGCAAAACCTTATCATGCCGCATTCCAGCGTGGAGTGAAAATTATCGGTGCGACCAGCCATTATGTAACGACTGAGCTGGATGCAGGTCCGATCATCGAGCAGGATGTAGTACGCATTACACATAAGGACTCTATAGAAGATCTTGTAAATAAAGGAAAGGACCTGGAAAAAATTGTTCTTTCGCGTGCGGTACAAAAGCATATCGAACGTAAGATTTTGGCTTATAAAAATAAAACAGTAATATTTAGCTGATGAAAGTAGCAGTTGTAAAATACAATGCCGGGAATATCCGTTCTGTGGACTATGCTCTGAAGCGGTTGGGAGTAGAAGCAGTGATTACTGCCGATAAAGAAATACTTCAATCTGCCGATAAAGTGATTTTCCCCGGAGTAGGAGAGGCGGGAACTACCATGAATCACCTGAAAGCAACAGGGCTCGACGAGCTGATCAAGAATCTGCGTCAGCCTGTGTTCGGAATTTGCCTCGGTATGCAGCTGATGTGCCGGCATTCCGAAGAAGGTGAGGTGGACTGCCTGAATATCTTTGATGTAGACGTGAAACGTTTTGTTCCGCAGAAGCATGAAGATAAAGTGCCGCATATGGGCTGGAATACGATTGGTAAGACAAACAGCAAACTGTTCGAAGGATTCACCGAAGAAGAGTTTGTCTACTTTGTACACAGTTTCTATGTGCCGGTTTGTGACTTCACTGCTGCTGAAACCGATTATATCCATCCGTTCAGCGCGGCATTGCATAAAGATAACTTTTATGCCACCCAGTTCCATCCGGAGAAAAGCGGGAAGACAGGTGAAAGGATTCTGAGGAACTTTCTGGATCTCTAATAAACGTTGCAACAGTTTATAATAAACTCCGCTATAGTTTATAATAAACTCGGTCATCGTTTATAATAAACTATTTCCGGCTTTTCGGAGAAGAAGAAAAGGACAGGTATAAGAAGATGGAGTGAACAGCTAAAATAGTAAATCGTAAATGATCAAATTGTATATAAACAGATGATAGAAATTATTCCAGCCATTGATATTATTGACGGGAAATGTGTACGCCTTTCTCAGGGAGATTACGATAGTAAGAAGGTCTATAACGAAAATCCGGTGGAAGTAGCCAAGGAGTTTGAAGCGAACGGGGTTCGCAGGCTTCATGTGGTAGATCTGGACGGAGCCGCTTCTCACCACGTAGTCAACCATCGGGTATTGGAGCAGATTGCTACGCGTACCTCTTTAATAGTAGATTTTGGCGGTGGAGTAAAGAGTGACGAAGATTTGAAAATAGCTTTTGAAAGCGGTGCTCAGATGGTGACAGGCGGAAGCGTTGCCGTGAAAGATCCGGAGCTGTTCTGCCATTGGCTGGAAGTATATGGCAGTGAGAAAATAATTCTCGGAGCAGACGTCAAGGAACATAAGATTGCTGTAAACGGCTGGAAAGACGAAAGCGCCTGTGAGCTTTTCCCATTTCTCGAAGACTATATAAATAAAGGTATTCAGAAAGTTATTTGTACTGATATTAGTTGTGATGGAATGCTGAAAGGTCCTTCTATCGATTTGTATAAAGAAATGCTGGAGAAGTTTCCGAATCTCTACCTGATGGCTAGTGGCGGAGTGAGCAATGTGGATGACATAATCGCCTTGAATGAAGCCGGAGTTCCCGGAGTCATCTTCGGTAAAGCATTGTACGAAGGGCATATAACATTGAAAGATTTGCGTATATTTTTATAATCAGGAGTGCTAAAATGAAAGGAAGCACCCTGTTATAATGAAAAATAAGGAAGCAGGTTCTCGGATTAGTAGAATCTAAATTGTCAAATAGTAAATAAGATAGAATTGTGTTAGCAAAAAGAATCATACCCTGTCTGGATATAAAAGACGGACAGACCGTAAAAGGAACGAACTTTGTCAATTTGCGCCAGGCCGGTGATCCGGTAGAGCTGGGGCGGGCTTACAGCGAACAAGGAGCAGATGAACTTGTGTTTCTGGATATTACCGCAAGTCATGAAGGACGTAAGACTTTCACGGAACTGGTAAAGCGGATTGCTGCCAATATCAATATCCCGTTTACCGTGGGCGGTGGCATCAATGAATTGAGCGATGTAGATCGCCTGCTGAATGCCGGAGCGGATAAGATCTCGATCAATTCTTCCGCCATTCGCAACCCTCAGCTGATTGATGACATTGCCAAGAACTTCGGTTCTCAGGTTTGTGTTCTGGCAGTAGATGCCAAGCAAACAGAAAACGGCTGGAAGTGTTATCTGAACGGCGGGCGTATCGAAACCGATAAAGAATTGCTGGCATGGACCAAAGAGGCTCAGGAGCGTGGAGCAGGCGAAATCCTGTTTACGAGCATGAACCATGATGGGGTGAAGACCGGTTATGCGAACGAGGCGCTTGCTTCCTTGGCCGATCAACTCTCTATTCCCGTGATCGCTTCGGGTGGGGCAGGGCTGAAAGAACACTTCCGTGATGCTTTTTTAGTAGGAAAAGCAGATGCGGCGTTGGCTGCCAGCGTTTTTCATTTCGGAGAAATTAAAATTCCCGAATTAAAATCGTATCTTTGCGGCGAAGGAATAACCATCAGAGGGTGAGGCGGCATGGGCTCACACAAACGGTATAGTAAATTGAAATAGTAATTAGAACTTAATATAAGATGGAATTGGATTTCGATAAGATGAACGGACTTGTTCCGGCTATCATACAGGACAACGAGACACGCAAAGTCTTGATGCTGGGCTTTATGAATAAGGAAGCCTATGATAAAACGGTGGAAACCGGAAAAGTAACTTTCTTCAGCCGTACCAAAAATCGTCTTTGGACGAAAGGAGAAGAAAGCGGCAACTTCCTTCATGTGGTATCTATCAAAGCGGATTGTGACAACGATACCCTGTTGATCCAGGCAGATCCGGCAGGTCCTGTTTGTCATACAGGCACAGATACTTGCTGGGGTGAGAAAAACGAAGAACCGGTTATGTTCCTGAAAGCATTGCAGGATTTCATTGACAAACGTCACGAAGAAATGCCCCAAGGTTCTTACACCACCAGCCTGTTCGAATCCGGAATCAACAAGATCGCTCAGAAAGTAGGTGAGGAAGCTGTCGAAACAGTGATCGAAGCTACGAATGGAACAAACGAACGTCTGATCTATGAAGGAGCCGACCTGATTTATCACATGATTGTATTATTAACTTCAAAAGGCTATCGGATCGAAGACCTTGCACGCGAATTGCAGGAAAGACATAGCAGTACATGGAAGAAGCATTAATTCAATATAAAAACGTAGAAATCCATCAACAGGAACTCTGTGTACTGAGCGATGTCAATCTGGAATTGCACAAAGGAGAGTTCGTCTATCTGATCGGGAAGGTAGGTTCGGGGAAAACGAGCCTGCTCAAAACCTTTTACGGCGAACTGGACGTAATCGACGGCGAAGCGGAAGTGCTGGGCTATAATATGCGTTCAATCAAACGCAAGCATATCCCTCAGTTGAGAAGAAAGCTGGGAATTGTGTTTCAGGACTTTCAGCTGCTGACGGACCGTACCGTTTACAACAATCTGGAATTTGTGCTTCGTGCCACTGGCTGGAAGAACAAACGGGAAATTCAGGAAAGAATAGAGGAAGTGCTCGACCTCGTGGGAATGTCCAACAAGGGCTATAAACTCCCCAACGAACTTTCCGGCGGCGAACAGCAACGCATCGTTATCGCACGTGCCGTGCTCAATTCTCCGGCTATTATCCTGGCAGACGAGCCGACCGGAAATCTGGATGTGGAAACAGGCAAGTCCATCGTTGAATTGTTGCACAACATCTGCGAATCCGGTTCGTCGGTAGTGATGACAACGCACAATCTGCAATTGCTGAAAGAATATCCCGGCAGTGTATACCGCTGTTCCGAACATCGTATAACGGATGTGACAGACGAATACATGCCCAGACAGAGAACAATAGAAATAGATTTAAATATAGATAACTAAAACAGTAACGAAAATGAAAGTTTTAAAGTTTGGAGGAACTTCCGTGGGTTCTGCTCAGCGGATGAAGGAAGTAGCCAAATTGATTACCGATGGTGAACAGAAGATTGTTGTCCTTTCTGCAATGTCAGGAACAACAAATACATTGGTGGAAATTTCGGACTATCTGTATAAGAAGAATCCGGAGGGTGCCAACGAGATTATCAATAAGCTGGAATCAAAATATAAACAGCACGTTGATGAGCTTTTTGCAACTCAGGAATATAAACAGAAAGGTTTGGAAGTCATCAAGTCTCACTTCGACTACATCCGCTCCTATACTAAAGACCTTTTCACTTTGTTCGAAGAGAAAGTGGTTTTGGCACAGGGAGAGCTTATTTCTACGGCTATGGTCAACTTCTACCTGCAGGAATGCGGTGTGAAGTCCGTATTGCTTCCGGCTTTGGAATTCATGCGTACTGACAAGAACGCGGAACCGGACCCTGTATATATTAAGGAGAAACTGCAGACACAACTGGAATTGTATCCGGATATGGAGATTTACATCACACAAGGTTTCATCTGCCGCAATGCTTACGGTGAGATAGACAACCTGCAGCGTGGTGGCAGCGATTACACCGCATCCTTGATCGGTGCTGCCGTAAAGGCTTCCGAAATCCAGATATGGACGGACATCGACGGTATGCACAATAACGACCCGCGCATTGTGGACAAGACAGCGCCGGTTCGTCAGCTGCATTTCGAAGAAGCAGCCGAGCTGGCTTACTTCGGTGCAAAAATCCTGCACCCGACTTGCATCCAGCCTGCTAAATATGCCAATATACCTGTACGTCTGCTGAATACAATGGACCCGGATGCTCCCGGAACACTAATTTCTAATGACACGGAGAAAGGTAAGATTAAAGCCGTAGCTGCCAAAAACAATATTACAGCTATCAAGATCAAATCAAGCCGTATGTTGCTTGCTCATGGTTTCCTGCGTAAAGTATTCGAGATCTTTGAAAGCTATCAGACTTCTATTGACATGATCTGTACTTCAGAGGTCGGTGTATCTGTTACAATAGACAACACCAAGCATCTGAACGAGATTCTGGACGACCTGAAAAAATACGGTACTGTTACTGTTGACAAGGATATGTGTATTATCTGTGTAGTAGGTGACCTGGAATGGGAGAATGTCGGTTTCGAAGCTAAAGCGCTTGATGCGATGCGGGATATACCTGTGCGAATGATTTCCTTTGGAGGAAGTAACTACAACATTTCCTTCCTTATCCGGGATTGCGATAAGAAGACGGCGTTGCAGTCGCTGAGCGATATGCTTTTCAACAACAAATAATTCCACAAATAATACGAGCGCTTTTATTGATACTGATAAAAGCGCTCTTTTTAACTAACTAAACAAGTTTCTTGAATTATGAAAGGAATATTTCCAATCGATAAATTCCGTACTTTGCAGACACCTTTCTATTATTATGATACGAAAGTGCTGCGTGATACATTGTCGGCTATTAACCAAGAGGTTGCCAAATATCCTAGCTATTCCGTACATTATGCCGTGAAGGCGAATGCCAATCCGAAAGTACTTACCATTATCCGTGAAAGCGGAATGGGAGCAGACTGCGTGAGTGGCGGAGAAATCCGTGCCGCTGTCCGTGCCGGATTCCCTGCCAATAAAATCGTTTTTGCCGGAGTCGGGAAAGCGGATTGGGAGATCAACCTCGGACTGGAATATGGCATCTTCTGTTTCAATGTAGAGTCTATCCCCGAACTGGAAGTCATCAACGAACTGGCTGCCGCTCAAAATAAGATCGCTAATGTCGCTTTCCGTATCAATCCGGATGTCGGGGCGCATACGCACGCCAATATCACCACCGGTCTGGCTGAAAACAAATTCGGTATCAGTATGCAGGACATGGACAGGGTGATCGATGTGGCTTTGGAAATGAAGAATGTAAAATTCATCGGTCTGCACTTCCATATCGGTTCGCAGATATTGGATATGGGCGATTTCATCGCTCTTTGTAACCGGGTGAATGAATTGCAGGACAAGCTCGAAGCCCGCCGTATTCTGGTAGAGCATATCAATGTCGGTGGTGGTCTGGGCATTGACTACGGTCATCCGAACCGCCAGTCCGTTCCGGACTTCAAAAGCTATTTTGCTACCTATGCCGGACAGCTGAAACTGCGTCCTTATCAGACATTGCACTTTGAATTGGGACGTGCGGTGGTAGGACAGTGCGGCTCTCTGATATCGAAAGTGTTGTATGTAAAGCAGGGAACGAAGAAGAAATTTGCCATCCTCGATGCAGGTATGACAGACTTGATTCGTCCGGCTTTGTATCAGGCTTACCACAAGATGGAAAACATCACTTCAGAAGAACCTGTAGAGGCTTATGACGTAGTAGGTCCGATCTGTGAATCATCAGACGTTTTCGGTAAAGCGATTGACCTGAACAAAGTGAAGCGGGGAGACCTGATTGCACTTCGTTCCGCAGGTGCCTATGGTGAGATTATGGCATCCGGATACAACTGTCGTGAACTGCCGAAAGGATACACTTCGGACGAGCTGGTGTAAATAAAATGTGAATGTAGTTTAAAAATGCAGGGAGCTTGGAACAATTTTAACTGAAATCTTGTTATTTTTGTAATGAGTTCAAAAGAAAACTACATTAACAACTTAATAAAAATATACGATTATGATTTCAGAAAAATTACAGAAAGCAATCAATGAGCAGATCACTGCTGAAATGTGGTCTTCTAACCTGTATCTGGCAATGTCTTTCTACTTTGAGAAAGAAGGTTTCAGTGGCTTTGCACATTGGATGAAGAAACAATCTCAGGAAGAAATGGGACATGCTTATGCAATGGCCGATTACATCATCAAACGTGGCGGAACTGCTATAGTTGACAAGATTGATGTGGTTCCCAATGGCTGGGGTACTCCGCTGGAAGTGTTTGAACACGTTTACAAACACGAATGCCATGTATCTGCATTGGTAGACAAGCTGGTAGATGTGGCTGCTGCTGAAAAAGATAAAGCTACTCAGGATTTCTTGTGGGGATTTGTCCGCGAACAGGTAGAAGAAGAAGCTACTGCACAGGGAATTGTGGATAAAATCAAGAAAGCTGGTGATACCGGTATTTTCTTTGTTGATTCACAACTGGGACAACGCTGATAATGATCTGAAAAATAGAAAATTATATAAGAGAAGCTGTTTGGGTTTATATTCAGACAGCTTCTTTTTTTATCTTACTTATCAACTTCCCTGCCGGGCTATTTCTTTATCTTTCCTTTTTCCATAGCTCCCAGATAAATCTCCAGCGAGCGGGTAGAAATCTGTATTTCGCGGAAGGATACACCCAAAGAAGCGATTAACAGTATCAATGCCAGTCCGAATACATAAACCGATAACAACTGCAGTCCGATGTAAATAAGAAACATACTGACTACACAGAAAAAGAGGCTTGCTATCCCCAGTCCCTGCATCGTGCGTGTCAGATTCAACCGTTTCCTCAAATTCTCGATTTGTGCTACCGTGATATCCGTAGGATTTTCCATATAGCGGTCCCGCAACTGTCGCACCAGCTGCGCATACGATAAAAAACGATTGGTATAAGCCAGCAAAATCAGCGAAACAGCCGAAAAAAGCAAAGCAGGAGTAGTGAGCGTAAGTTCTTCCATCTTGAAAAATAGGTAATAGGTAATAAATAATAGGTAATAAGTAATAGGTAATAAGTAATAGGTCATGCGGGTAAAGCTACCGGCAGCTACGATTATTACCTATTACCTATTACTTATTACTTATTTCAAGGTTCCCAGTTCTTTGCCAACCTTAATAAAAGCAGCGATACATTTGTCGAGGTGTGCTTTCTCGTGTCCGGCAGAGATTTGTACACGGATACGTGCCTGTTCTTTCGGAACGACCGGATAATAGAATCCCGTCACATAAATGCCTTCTTCCTGCATGCGTGCGGCATAAATCTGAGAGAGTTTGGCATCATACAACATAACGGCGCAGATGGCACTTTGTGTCGGTTTGATGTCAAATCCGGCAGCTGTCATTTGGTCACGGAAATAGTTTACATTCTCTACCAGCTTGTCATGCAGCGCATTGCTTTCTTTCAGCATCTTGAATACTTCGAGACTTGCACCGATGATACCCGGAGCCAACGAGTTGGAGAACAGATAAGGACGGCTGCGCTGACGCAGTAAGTCGATGATCTCCTTGCGGCCGGTGGTAAATCCTCCCAATGCGCCTCCGAAAGCCTTGCCCAGTGTTCCCGTATAGATGTCTACGCGTCCGTAAGTCTTGTACAGTTCGCTGACGCCGTGGCCCGTAGCGCCAACCACACCTGCAGAGTGCGATTCGTCCACCATTACGAGTGCATCATATTTCTCGGCCAGGTCACAGATCTGATCCATAGGTGCTACATTTCCGTCCATAGAGAATACACCGTCGGTAACAACGATACGGAAACGTTGTGCCTGAGCTTCTTGCAAGCATCTTTCCAGATCCTTCATATCCGCGTTGGCATAGCGATAGCGTTTCGCTTTGCAAAGACGTACGCCGTCGATGATAGAAGCATGGTTCAGAGAGTCCGAGATGATGGCGTCTTCTTCGCTGAAAAGCGGTTCGAACACACCTCCGTTGGCATCGAAACAGGCTGCATACAGAATGGTGTCTTCTGTCTGGAAATAATCCGAGATAGCAGCTTCCAGTTCCTTATGTATATCTTGCGTTCCGCAGATGAAGCGGACAGATGACATACCAAATCCACGGCGCTCCATCATTTCTTGAGAAGCTTTAATCAGACGGGGGTGATTGGACAGTCCCAGATAGTTGTTGGCGCAGAAATTCAGCACTTCTTTTCCTTTTACAGTGATGGCAGCTTGCTGCGCACTTTCGATCAGTCGTTCTTCTTTGTAAAGTCCGGCTTCCTTAATTTCAGCCAGTGTCTGGCTGAGGTGTTCTTTCATTTTACCGTACATAATGTTTGAGTGATTAAGTTAATGGTGCAAAGGACACGATTTTTCTTGGAATAAACAATATCTTTTTGATTTAAATCTGAAAAAAAAGTGCTTACTTTGCGCACTATTTAGCTTAACACTTTTATTTAAAAGGAAAAATGAAACACATTTTGATTATTGGAGCCACCGGACAAATAGGATCCGAGTTGACGATGGAGTTACGCAGGCGTTATGGAAACACAAACGTAGTAGCAGGTTACATCCAGGGTGCAGAGCCCAAAGGAGAGTTAAAAGAGTCGGGACCGTCGGCAGTTGTCGATGTAACGAATGGTGAAATGATTGAATCGGTGGTGAAGGAATACCACATTGATACCATATATAATTTGGCTGCACTGCTATCGGTGGTGGCTGAGTCCAAGCCGAAGCTAGCCTGGAAAATTGGTATTGACGGACTGTGGAATGTTTTGGAAGTGGCGCGTGAGCAGGGATGTGCGGTATTTACCCCCAGTTCTATCGGATCGTTCGGTGCAAGCACGCCTCATACACAGACACCACAGGATACTATCCAGCGTCCCCGTACTATGTATGGAGTCACCAAGGTAACGACAGAGTTGCTGAGTGACTACTATTTTAACAAATACGGTGTTGACACACGTGCTGTCCGTTTCCCGGGCATCATTTCGAACGTGACCCCTCCGGGAGGAGGAACCACCGATTATGCTGTCGATATTTATTATTCGGCAGTAAGAGGAGAAAAATTTGTGTGCCCTATCAAAGAAGGCACTTTAATGGATATGATGTATATGCCGGACGCGCTGAACGCAGCAATCATGCTGATGGAAGCAGATCCGACCAAGCTGATACACCGCAACGCTTTCAATATCGCCTCTATGAGTTTTGACCCTGAGACGATTTTCCATGCCATCAAGAAGCATGTGCCCGCGTTCGAGATGATCTATGATGTAGATCCTTTGAAGCAGCGCATAGCGGACAGCTGGCCCGATAGTCTGGATGACACTTGTGCCCGCGAGGAGTGGGGGTGGAAGCCGGCTTACGATCTGGAAAGCATGACGGTGGATATGCTTGAAAAGCTAAGAGAGAAACTGAAAAAATGAAAAAACTAATTGCGGGGGTTCTGGTGCTCACTATCCTTGGTTCCTGTGGAAACAAGAAAACGAACATCGACCCCTTTGCATCTATCACTCAAGAGGTGGATTCTATCCGGCACAAAGCCGATTCGATCCATCAGGAGGAATTGCCGGAAGAGCCCAAACCGACAGAAGCGGACGAATCTTTCGACGATTTTATCTATAATTTTGCTTCCGATGATGCCTTGCAGCGTCAGCGTGTCAAGTTTCCGTTGCCCTATTACAAGGGAGATGAGAAAACCAATATCGAAGAACGCAACTGGAAGCATGATGACTTATTTACCAAACAGCATTATTATACGCTCCTGTTTGATAAAGAAGAAGACATGGATTTGGTGGGGGACACCTCACTGACCTCCGTTCAGGTGGAATGGATATTCGTGAAAACCCGAATGGTGAAAAAGTATTATTTTGAGCGTATCAAAGGGGCATGGATACTGGAGGCTATCAATCTGCGCCCTGTTGAGCGGAATGAAAATGAAGACTTTGTGGAGTTTCTCAGTCATTTTGCTGCCGACAGCCTTTTTCAAAGCCGGCGTGTGCAGGAGCCTCTGGCTTTTGTCACCTCAGATCCGGACGATGACTTCTCTATTCTGGAGACCTCTCTTGATTTGAACCAGTGGTTTGCTTTCAAGCCGGCATTGCCTACAGACCGCCTTTCGAATATCAATTACGGACAGCGGAATGATGATAACTCGCCGACAAAGATTCTCGCCTTGAAGGGAATCGGAAACGGCTTCTCTAATATTCTATATTTCAGGCGGAAAGCAGGCGAATGGCAACTGTATAAGTTTGAAGATACCAGTATTTAGCAACGAAAAAACGGAAGATATGTATTCTCTTTTATCACACAATACGTTCGGCATTGATGTCTATGCCGAACGGTTTCAGGAATATGCTTCGGTAGAAGAACTGAAGACATTGATAGCTCAAGGTGCCCTTACGACACCTTTTTTGCATATAGGCGGTGGAAGCAACCTGCTTTTTGTCAAAGACTATGAAGGGCTGGTCTTACATTCCCGCATCGAAGGGATCGAGGTGACGGAAGAGGATGAACGGAGTGTAGCCGTGCGGGTAGGAGCAGGCGTGGTCTGGGATGATTTTGTAGGATATTGTGTAGAGCATGGCTGGTATGGAACGGAAAATCTCTCCCTTATTCCCGGTGAAGTGGGAGCGAGTGCCGTGCAGAATATCGGTGCTTATGGTGTGGAAGTGAAAGACCTGATCACCTCTGTCGAAACAGTGAACATTCACGGTGAGGAGCGTGTTTATGCTGTAGATGAATGTGGCTATGCCTACCGCGACAGCATTTTCAAACGTCCGGAGAATAAATCCGTATTTGTGACCTATGTCTGCTTCCGGCTCAGCAAGGAAGAACGTTATACATTAGATTACGGCACCATCCGTCAGGAACTCGAGAAGTATCCCGAACTGACCTTGCCGGTACTCCGGAAAGTGATTATCGATATCCGTGAAAGCAAATTGCCCGACCCGAAAGTGATGGGAAATGCCGGCAGTTTCTTTATGAATCCCATCGTTCCGCGCGAAAAACTGGAAGCCTTGCAGCAGGAATTTCCCCGAATCCCCTTCTACGAACTGAATGACGGACGAGTGAAGATTCCGGCAGGATGGATGATTGATCAGTGTGGCTGGAAAGGAAAAGCATTAGGTCCGGCGGCAGTGCATGACAAGCAGGCCTTGGTGCTCGTTAATCGGGGCGGAGCGAAAGGCAGCGACATCCTTGCGCTTTCGGATGCGGTACGGGCTTCTGTTCGTGCGAAATTCGGCATAGACATTCATCCGGAAGTAAATTTGGTTGGGAAATGAAAGTAAGAATACTTGGAAGCGGAACATCGACGGGAGTTCCTCAGATTGGATGCACCTGTCCGGTCTGCACTTCTGCCGATCCGAAGGATAATCGTCTGCGTGCGTCTGCAATCGTTGAGACGGAAGATGCGCGGATACTTATAGACTGCGGACCCGATTTTCGGGCGCAGGTGTTACACCTTCCTTTTGAGAAGATAGACGGTGTGCTCATTACGCACGAACATTATGATCACGTGGGCGGATTGGATGATTTGCGTCCGTTCTGCCGTTTCGGGGCGGTTCCTATCTATGCCGAAGAATATGTGGCACGCGCATTGCGTTTGCGGATGCCTTATTGTTTTGTCGATCACCGTTATCCCGGTGTTCCTGATATTCCCTTGCAGGAAATTGAGGTCGGGCACGCCTTTTCCATCCACCATACGGAAGTGGTGCCTTTGCGGGTGATGCACGGTCGGCTGCCGATTCTGGGCTACCGTATCGGCAGGCTGGGGTATATCACGGATATGCTCACCATGCCCGAAGAATCGTATGAACAATTAGAAGGGATAGATGTTCTGATAATGAATGCGCTTCGTATCGCTCCTCATCCCACCCACCAGAATCTGGAGGAGGCATTGAAGGTGGCAGAACGTATTCGGGCAAAGGAGACATACTTCATCCACATGAGTCATGATATGGGGCTGCACAAGAAGGTAGAGAAGGAGCTTCCTGAAAATATTCACCTTACATATGACGGAATGGAAATCATTTTCTGATTATTGGTGATTTTTTTAGCAAAAGTTTTGTTTTCTTTGTAGAAATTATTATTTTTGCCCCTAGCCGATAAACAGCAAATATTATGAAACTTCGTACGATAGTGAAAATAGCGATCACTTCTTCTGTTGTACTTTTGTGCTCAGGTTTTGCGTTGTACTCTTTTTTTAGGTTGTCGGCTGCCGAAGATCAGAAGGATTTTGATCTCTATACCTTGGTTCCGTCCTCTGTTTCAGCAGTGTTTGCGACGGAAGATGTAGCCGAATTTGTAATGGAAGTGGATGAGCTGACCTGTAGTCGGGATCACCAGTATCTTTATGTTTCCAAACTCTTTTCTTATCTGAAACAATATCTTTATTCTCTTCTCGAAGATGCTCCTCACGGTCTGAGTAGGCAAATGAATCAGATGCTGATCAGTTTTCATGAGCCGGACAATGATCGTAATCAGGTGCTTTACTGCCGGTTGGGGAATGGAGACCGTGCGCTGATCGACCGTTTTGTGCAGAAATATGTTTCGTCGGGCTATCCTCCGAAAACATTCGATTATAAGGGTGAAGATATCATTATTTATCCGATGGCGGACGGTGATTTTCTCGCCTGCTATCTGACGGAAGACTTTCTGGTGCTCAGTTGTCAGAAAAAGCTGATAGAGGAGGTGATAGATATCCGCAAAACCGGCAAGTCGCTGGCTACCGACCCTGCTTTTAAAGAAGTGCGGGCGCCGAAGAAAAGTCCGACTGTTGCTACCGTCTACACTCGTTTGGCAGGGATGATGGGATGGACGGAGTTTGATATGAAGCTAAAGGATGATTTCATTTATTTCTCCGGAGTCAGCCATTATGTAGATACTTGTTTTAACTTTATAAATGTAATCCGCCAGCAGGAATCTGTCAAAGGATTTCCGGGCGAAACACTGCCCTCCACTGCATTTTATTTCAGTAAACAGGGCATTACGGACTGGACATCCCTGCTTTCCTATGGCGATACGCAGGAATATGCAACGGCAGGCAGAACGAGTGAAGTGCTGAATCGGGATCGGGAATTGTCACGTTATCTGGCAGAGAATACGGGGCAGGATTTGGTGGCTTGTCTTTTTCAGCGGGAAGACTCTCTGATGGGGCCTGCGGCTGTTTTAAGCCTCTCGGTGATGGATGTGACCGAGGCGGAAAGGATGTTGCGCTCTTTGGTAAAGACGGCTCCGGCAGAGGAAGGAACAGACCGAAATTCACGTATAACTTTTTGTTATACCCCTGCTAAAGCGTATCCTGTGTACAGGTTGCCTCAAACAACGTTGTTTACGCAACTAACCAGTTTTGTAGAACCGTCCTTGCATGTTTTCGCTACATTTTATGGCGGACGTTTGCTGCTTGCTCCCGATGAAGATAGTTTGTCACGATATATCCGCCAGCTGGATAATGGCGAAGTGCTTGACGGCGCTTTGGCTTATCGGGCGGGGACGGACGGATTGTCCGATTCGTATCATTTCATGATGATGGCGGACTTTGGACACGTGCTCGAACAGTCCGGACATCAGGTTCATTACGTGCCGGAATTCTTTCTCCGCAACTCCGAATTTTTCCGTAATTTCATTCTTTTTGCGCAGTTTACTTGTGCGGACGGGATGGTCTATCCCAACATTGTTTTGAAGTATAAATCCGAATAGAATTCGAAGAAAAAAACTGGCGAAAAATAGAGGGGAAAAATAGCTCTTAATTTGCGAAACTAAAAGCTCTGAAACGCCTTCTGGCAGGGCGCGAAAACCGAATGGAAACCAGTAGAGTAGAGAAGAGTATATAATTCTATTCTAAAGAAATAGAATTAATAAGAAAAAAGATAGAGAATTTTGCCGCCGCTGACTCACTTTTTATTCCATTCCGTAAGATACCTTTAAGAGAATTCATGAAGGGGTGTCAAAAGA
>ERZ791875.387-NODE-387-length-50181-cov-8.487392_pt1 | contig 50181 bp, 26 predicted proteins | sample MGYA00510278_ERZ791875 | MGnify/ENA primary metagenome ERZ791875 (study PRJEB30046, sample SAMN00792078) | human gut metagenome | study: EMG produced TPA metagenomics assembly of the A metagenome-wide association study of gut microbiota in type 2...
ACGCTGCCGCAGGCTCCCCGGACCGCGCAAAGGCCCGGGACAAGGTGGCACAGGCATAACCGGCCCGGGGGCCGGCGGCAGTCCGCCCTGCGCAAAACCGAAGCGCTGCCCGGCGGCAAGCCGGCATAGCGCAAAGGCGACCGGCACGAACCGGGAACAGCACGAACCAAGAACGGCACCCTACCCTACGAAAACGAGGCCCCGCGGGGCCTCGTTTCGGTTATTGTCCTTGCGGCACGTCAGGCAGTGCCCGGCACGGGCATCAGGCCTGCGGCGCCTGGCTCTGCAAAAACTGCTGGTACTCGGCCCACATCTGCTCGATGCCTTTTTCGGGGCCGAACATCGCACGCATGGCCTTGTCGAAACTCCAGACATCCATATCGCGCACCGTAACGTGGAATTCACGCAGGGCGTCGGGATTCATGGTCGTCAGCCACTGCAGGAAAAACCCGGTCGTCTTATAGCCGTCGAGCCAGTGCCCGCCCGGTTTGCGGAGCGCCGCAATGTCGAACAGCCCGGCCTCGGCGCGCACGGCGTCGGCAAGGCCCTCGATGCAGGCCCAGAACTCCTTGTTGGTCGAATAGCTGCCAATCCCCTTCGGTTCGAACTGGTAGGCGTGCACCAGCTCGTGGAAAAGCACGCCGCGCGTTTCATAGTCGAGTTTGTAAAGCGACTCGCGCGCCGACTTCTCGATGTGCTGCGTACTGTACACGATTGCCGTTTCCGCAGGGTTGCCCGATTTGGCCGAAACCCCGGCATAATCCTTCAGCGTATAGTCGATTTTCCCCACCGTGTTCATCGTATCGGCGGCCGAGTAGAAAAGTATTTCGGCGACCTTGCGGGTGTGGTAGCGGACATACGCCCCGGGATCCTGCACCAGTGCGGCGTAAATCGCGGCACCCTCCGCCTGCGGATCGAGCACCTCGAAATCCACTGCGGGATAGACGAAACCGCTCCACGCCTCCTCCCTGTCGCGCTCGTAGAAACGCACGTCGCCCACGGCGACCGTATCGGCCTCTTCGCGCGGCAGGAATTCGATTTTGTAGGCCGTGTAGTTCGAGGGTTCGGCAATCCGCCCGGTAATCTCCTGGAAACGCGAGCAGAACACGCATTCCTCCCGGCGGTCGAGTTCGACCCATTTGCGGCCGTCGTGCGAGCCGCTCAACACCCACCCGGACGGATCCGCGGCGGGAACTTCGCCCGAAGAGTATACGCGGTAACTCCGCATCGGAGTGTCGAAGCCGTCGAAGACGACCCGGCAGGGGCCGGACGCCGGCATCGCATAAGATGTCGAGGGGTCGTCGTCGCAAAGTTCCGCAACATTGCGGGGCGCCTCCTGCGAGCAGGAGAGCATCGTAAGCGCCGTAAGCGCAAAAATAAAGTGTTTCATACTGTAAAGATACCTGTTTTTTCGGTTGTACATACTATTTGTCCGACCCCGTGGCAGCGGGCAGCGAAGGCGGAATGGCCGCAGCCGACACAGCGCGCCGCTTGTCGGGGCGCGACCCCATCACATAATGCAGGTGCACGCCGTCGCGGATGTCGTCGTACGTGATGTACGACTTGTCCCACACGCGACCGTCGACGTACATGCGGCGAATGTAGACGTTCTCCGGGCTCCAGTTCTCGGTCGTCACGCGAATGGACTTCCCGTTGGAGAGGCGCAGTTCGACGCCCTCGACCGTCGGCGATCCGATGTTGTAGACATTGCTCGACGGCGCCGTCGGGTAGAAGCCCATCGTATTGAACAGGTACCACGCCGACATCTGGCCGCAGTCGTCGTTGCCGCTCAACGAGCCGGGCTCGTTGCCGTAGAAGGCGTCCGATATGCGGCGCACCCACTGCTGGCATTTCCACGGCTGCCCGAGGTAGTTGTACAGGTAGACGATGTTGTGGCAGGGCTCGTTGCCGTGCCAGTAGGCGCCGATACGCCCCTGTATGTCGTGCGCACCCGGAATATCGTCGGGCAGTTCGGTCACGAAGAGCGAGTCGAGACGCGTTTCGTACAGCCTGCGGCCCACACGGTCGATATGTCCCGCGACGTCGTGCGGCACATACCACGTATATTGCAGCGTGAAGCCCTCCGTAATATCGCCCCAGCCGTGCACCGAACCCGGCCCCTGATAGGCGACGGGCGTAAAGGGCGTGCGCCAGCGGCCCCGGCTGTCGCGGCCCCGCATGAACTTCGTTTCGGGGTCGATCAGGTTGCGGTACGAGAGCGAGCGGCGCAGGAAATAGTCGTAGTCCTCCTCCTTGCCGAGCGCGCGGGCCGCCTGCGCGATGCAATAGTCGTCGTAGGCGTATTCGAGGGTCTTGGAAACCGATTCGCGCTCCTTGTCGAACGGCACCCAGCCCAGTTCCGTATATTCGGGCAGGCAGTCGTAATCGGGATTGGTCGCCGTGCGTTTCATCGCCTCGAAAGCCCGCTCGTAGTCGAAGCCGGGAACCTGCTTGACAATCATGTCGGCCAGTACCGATACGGCGTGGTAACCGATCATGCACCAGGTTTCGTTGCCGTAGAACGACCAGACGGGCAGCATCCGCTCGACGCTCTTGTCGTAGTGCGCCAGCATCGAGTTAGCCACGTCGGCACTCATGTCCGCACGCACGAGGTTCATCAGCGGATGGTAGGCGCGGTAAGTGTCCCAGAACGAAAAGGTTGTATAGTTGGTGAATCCCTCGGCGCGCCCGATACTCTTGTCGTGCTCGCGGAAGCGGCCGTCCGCATCCTGGAAAAGGAACGGCGAAAGAAAACAGCGGTACGCCGAGGTGTAGAACGTCTCCTTCACCCGTTGCGGGCCCTCGACCGTGAACCGCGCGAGCTCCCGCTCCCACAGCTGCTCGCCGCGGCTGCGCACCTGGTCGAAGGTAAGGCCGTCGATCTCGCGCAGGTTGCCCCGGGCGCCCGCCGGGTCGACCGAAGAAATGGCGACGCGGACGGTGACCTGCTGCTCCTGCCGCGTGGCGAAACGCACCCAGAATTTGAGATCTTCGCCCCACGCCTCGCTATCGCTGCGGAAACGCTTCGTGTCGTAGCACACCCGTTTGCCGCCCTCCATGATGCCGAAGTCGTCGAGCGGCTCGGAAAACTCGGCCACGAAATAGACGTGGCGCTCGGCGCCCCAGCCCTGTACGAGCTTATAGCCCGTGATGGTGTAATCGTCCTCTTTGCGCAGGTTGGCCCACCGGCACTTCCACCACAGCGTATGCCGCATGTCGACCAGGATGAAAGCGTCGTCCGCGGCGGGATAGGTGAAACGCAGCATGCCGCTGCGCTGCGCCGCCGTCATCTCGGCCTTCACGCCGTAGTCCGTGAGGTTCACGCCGTAATAGGCGGGCGAGCACCACTCCTGGTCGTGGCTGTACCGCGAGCGGTAACCGGCATCGGGATCGTCGTGCGTACCGGGTTCGAGCTTGATTTCCCCCACGCCCGGCATGAAGAGGAAGTCGCCCAGATCGGGAATGCCCGTACCGCTCAAATGGTTGAGCGAGAATCCCATCAGCGTCTTGTGCGCGTATTTGTAGCCCGAGGCGGCATCGTAATAGTCGTCGTCCGTATCGGGGCTGATCTGGATGCCGCCGAACGGCACCTGCGCCCCGGGATAGACGTTGCCGAAGCCGTCGGTGCCGACCAGCGGACGGACATAGCCGATGCGCGGGGCGTCGTCGGCCGCAGCCGCGAACGCCCACAGCGACGCAGCGCATACGGCAACAAGCTTTATCAGCGTAAATTTCATGTTTGCAGTCGTTTTACTGTTCGCAACTCATGGAATAGGGCCGTTCTTCGGCCGAAAAGCGGCGGCGCCTGTCGGGCGTGGAGCGCATGTCAAACTCCAGCACGGCGCCCCCTTTCAGGTCGGCGTAGGTGATATACGCCCGGGTGTAGGGTTTCCCGTTGAGTTTCACCCCGTGCACGTAGCGGTTCTTCGAGCTGACGCCCGGCGCCTTGATTTCCAGGTAACGCCCCTCGCCGACCCTCACTTTCATATAAGGCAGGTAGGGCGCGCCCAGCACATACTGGTCGGTGCCCGGGCAGACGGGATAGAATCCCATCGCCGTGAAGATGTACCACGCCGACATCTGGCCGCAGTCGTCGTTGCCGCACAGGCCGTCGACCGCGGGGCGGTACATGCGGTCCATAATCTCACGCACCCAATACTGCGTTTTCCACGGCTGCGAAGTCCACATGTAGAGGTAGGGCACATGGTGGCTCGGCTCGTTGCCGTGGACGTACATGCCCAGCAGCCCCTCGCGTGTCACGTCCTCTGTCTGCGCGAAATACCTGTCGGGCAGGTACTCGGTAAAGAGGCTGTCCAGGCGCGCCGTGAACTGACCGTCACCGCCCATCAGGGCAATCAGCCCCGCCGGGTCGTGCGGCACGTACATCGAGTAGTTCCACGAGTTGCCCTCGATGAACCCCTGTCCGTGCGTATCGTAGCGGTTGAAGTCGGGTTTCCAGCTTCCGTCGCTCATCCGCGCCCGGGCGAACCCGGTCGACGAATCGAAAACATTGCGGTAGTTCTCCGCCCGTTTGCGGTAGGTTTCGGCCACATCGGACAGTCCCATCCGCCGGGCTGTCCTGTAGATCACCCAGTCGTCGTAGGCGTATTCCAACGTCATCGACGAACCGGTGGACTTCACGTCGTAAGGGACATAACCCAGCTTCTTGTAAACGCCCGTCCCGTCGTAATAGTCGCAATTGGCGCTGCCGAGCATCGCCTCGAGCGCCGGCTTCGTATCGACGTCGATTCCCTTGTCGAGGGCGTCGCCCACCACCGACACCGAATGGTAGCCTATCATGCACCAGTTCTCGTTGCCCATGTGCGACCACACGGGCAGGATGCGGTGCACGCTCTGGCGGCAGTGCGCGAGCATCGAGTTCACGATGTCGCGGCTGCGGTCGCGGCAGATGAGGTTGAACAGCGGGTGCAATGCCCTGTAGGTGTCCCAGACCGAGAAAACGGTATAATTGGTGAAATCCCGGGCCTGATGTATCTCGTGGTCGACACCGCGGTATTTACCGTCCGTATCCATATAGACCGACGGGTTTATCATCGTGTGGTAGAGCGACGTATAGAGCATGCGCAGCGCCTCGTCGCTGCCTTGGGCTTCAATCACGGACATCTGCTCCTCCCACTTGCGGGCGGCATCGGCCGCCACCTGGTCGAACGTGCGCCCGCCGGCCTCGGCACACAGGTTGGCCAGCGCCCCGCGCGTCCCGACGGCCGACAGCCCCACCTTGATTTCGAGCGGTGCGGAATCGTCGCCGAAATCGAAGTGCATCACGATGCCGCACCCGCCGATTTCCGGGAAGTTACGCCCCATGTCGAACTTCCGCCAGCCTCCGCCGTAATCGAGCGGCCGGCGGTCGCGCGCGCCGTATTGGCGTACGGGCTTGGAGAAGCTCATGGCGAAATAGGTGTAGTTGGTGCGCGCCCATCCGCTGGTGATGCGGTAGCCCGTCACCAGCGTGTCGTTCTCGATGCGCACCTGGGCCCAGCGGGTCTTGCCCTCGTAGTTGTAGATGCCGTGGTCGAGGTCGAGAATCAGGTGCTGGTCTTCGCCCGCAGGATAGGTGTATTTGTGCAGGCCCACCCGCTCGGTGGCGGTCAGCTGGGCGCGGATGCCGTAATCGTCGAGCATCACTTCGTAATAGCCCGCCGCCGCGCGTTCGCGCTCGTGCGAGAAGCGCGAGCGGTAGCCCGTTTCGGGGTGTTCGGCCGTGCCGCGGTCGGCGCGTATCTCCCCCACGGTCGGCATCAGCAGGATGTCGCCCAGGTCGGAGTGCCCCGTGCCGCTCAAATGCGTATGCGAGAAGCCGACGATCGTCGGGTCGTCGTACTGGTATCCGGCGCAGTAGCGGTAGGCCTCGGGCTGGTACTTGCCGTCGATGTTGTGCGGCACCATCTCCGTGTCGGGGCTCAACTGCACGATGCCGTGCGGCACGCAGGCCCCGGGGAAAACGTGCCCCATGCTCCGGGTGCCGATCATCGGGTCGATGTAGTCCGTTGCCGGGCGCGTCTGTGCAGACGCCGCAACGACCGTACAGGCCGCGAGCAGGGCGATCAGGTAGTTCTTCATAACTGTCGTTTCGGTTTGTTGCGCCGCAGGACGGGAGATGCCCCGGTCAAAGCCGGAACACCTCCGTCCGCAGCAGGATATTAAGCCTCGCGTATCTTAATCCAGTAAGGATAGGAAGGATCGGGGCTCACCAGGTAGAAATAGTGTTTGTTGCCGTCGTAGGAAACGCTTTCGGCCTTGTAGACGTGGAATCCCTGCTCGCCGAAGAGCAGCCGCTCGAGCGGCTTGACGAGTTGCTGCGACTCCTCGCTGCTCATCTGGTTGCCGTCGGCATCCACGAACGCACCCGTCACGTCGCCCTTGGTGAAAATCATGCGGTCGTCCTCGACTTTGTAGGCGCTGACGGCAATGGATACGGGATGGTTCTCGAACCCGTTGCGGAACGACTTGATGTCGATGCGCTGTCCCTTGCCCACCGCGAAAACCTCGATGGCGCAGGGCCCGGCGGGCGTGCCGCCTCCCGGCTGCTTGTAGGGATAGAAGATATAGCGCTCCGTGCCCGTCATGCCCGGAATGCCGTCCTCGGCCGTCGGCAGGCAGAGCCGCGAATAGGGAATGAATACCGGCGTTCCGCCCTCGTACTTGTTGACCGGATAGGTGAAGAAATACTCCAGCGGATGCGCTTCGCTCTGCAGCGGCGTGCGGATCGTGCAGGAGAGCCCGTCCACGTTCGGCGTATAGGTTCCCGTCCACGTAAGGCCCTTGTAGGTGACGCTGCCCACGGTGAGCGGCTCCTTGAAGGTGATGACGCCCGCCTCGGTGGCATTGACGGCCACGGTCTTGTACTGCGCCTTGTTGCGCGCCATCTCGCTGTAATTGCCGTCGGTGTAAACCGCCTCGGAATCCTCGATCCAGATCAGGTCGGCCGTACCCGCCTCGGCATCGAGGGAGTAATGCAGTTTGAAATTCTTGTTGTCGTTGTCGAAGAACGTACCGTAGGGTTTCATGCCCTGCGCCACGAGCTGCGGCAGGAAGTTCTCGCCGCCCGGCTCCTCGCCGCTGCCTTCCGAGTAGAGGCCGTCGCGCACCTTCACCCAGAGGTTGCCCGTCTTGGAAATCAGGTAGAAGCCCTTGCCGCGCGAATCGCTCTCCTCGATTACGTACAGGCCGTCGGCATGGAAATAGAAATCGGTGAACGGCTTCAGGTCGGCCGCCGCCTGGCTGATGGGGTACGATGCAATCTCGGAGCCGGTGGCAATCTTCAGGAAGTCGCCCTGCACACTGGCGTAGAAGCGAATCCAGTCGGCGTCGCTGTCGAAGCGCGCGGTCTTGGGATCGGTCGTATAGTCGTTCACGAAGAGGTAGTTGCCCGTCGTGCCGTCACCCACATAAGCCTCCACACGCAGCGGAATATCGTCCGCATAGGGATAGAAGAGAATGCTGCGGAACTTGTCCGAAACCAGCGCCGACCAGAGCGTCGGGTGGGCCGTGCCGCACTCGAGCTTGCCGCCGAGGTTATACTGCTTGGAGGCCTTGTCCACGAAACCGGGATGCGCCTCGGTTGCGGCGGTGATTTTCGCGTCCGCCACGTTGAAAGCGAGGTTTTCGCCGGCAATCGTGTAGGTGAGCGAACTATACCCCACGCCGTTAATCGTAACGGCCGGCCACTGGATCCCGTACTGCGCGTCGGTCACCTCCAGCTCGAAGCCTGCCGACTCGTGTTTGGCGTCCTTGTCCGCAGCGTCGATCCAGGTGAACTCCATGCTGCGTGACTTCTTGTCGACGGCATAGCGCGCGAGGAATTTGTTCTCGCCGTCACGCAGGACGCCCTGCATGGCGTTCTTCTTCGACAGGGCCAGCCATACCAGTTTCTCGCCCAGCTTGAGCACGTCCTCCGACGTGGCTTTTGTCAGCACGACGGGCTTGCCCGACGAGGCGCCCACGCAGTTGATGGTCGTTTCGGTCGTCGACTCGACGATGAGCTGCTTTTCGCGGAACTCCGAATCGACGATTTGGTCGTTGAGCATCGTGGGCCCGTCGAACTTGATAATCACGCCGCCCTCCCTGCTCGCCGAAACGCTGAAAAGCGCCAGGTTTTTCTCGTTATCCGAAACGGGCGAATCGGTCGCCACCGAACTGTCGGACAGGAAGTTGAACAGAATCGTATAGCTTTTCCCGGCAGCGGGGGCATACTCCGCCACCCAGTTGTATTCCAGCGCGCTTTCGTAGGTCAGCGCCTCTTTCACGGCTATCGACTCGGCATTCTCGCCGGCCGAGGTGCCCTCCTCCTTGGTCTGGGACTCGAGTCCGTCGAGGGAAGCGTCCTCACGGCATCCCGCAGCGAAGACGAACAGCAGGGCCGCCAGAAATATCGTTATCTTTTTCATGGATGTCATTCAGGTTTAGCGTTTTTGGTAATTGGTTTTATCGGCCTTGTATATCGCCCACAGCGCCTGCTCGTTGGCATCCTCGCCGAGCGCGTATTTGAGCGCCGCGTCCCAGCTCCACGGATTGATCGTGCGCATCGACGCGTTGATATTGCGGATGGCGTCCTTGTCCTGCGTCTGCGTCAGCCAGTAGCAGAAGAAGCCCGTCGTCTGGTAGCCCGACATCAGGCTGCCGTTGGTATTGCGGGTCGCATAGTCGTGGTAGCCCGCCACCGTGCGCACCGCGTCGGCCAGGCCCTCGATTGCCGCCCACGACATATTGCCCTGGCTGTAAGCCGGAATGCCCTGCGGTTCGAGCTGGAAAGCGTGCACCATCTCGTGGAAGAGCACACCGCGCGTTTCGAGGCTCAACTTGAGCAGCGACTCGTTGGCCGACTTCTGAATCCAATCGGTCGAGTAATGGATGTTGATTTTGGGCGACGAGCCTCCCTTGTACGACACCTCGCCGGGCATCGGTTCGAGGAAATACTCGATGGTGTTGACCGGGAAACGCTCGTCCCTATCGCTGAAGTAGAGGTAGGTGCAAATCTCCAGCGCATGCCATTTCAGGTAGGCCACCTTGTCCTGCACCAGCACGTCGTAGAGTTTGGAACCCTTGTCCTCGGCCAGGTCGATGAACAGGATTTCGGGCGACTCGAAGTTCTTCCACGCGGCATAGGGGTCTTCCGTATGGAAAAGGATGTCCGAAAGGGTCAGCTTGTCGCCGCCGTTGGCCTTGAACACGAATTTGTATTTCGCATAGTCGGCCGGCGCCGCCAGGTAATAGATGTGCTTCTGGAAGCGCGCGATGAACGCCACCTCCGAACGGCTGTCCACCTCGTTCCACGACGAGCCGTCGTCCGACCCGTAAACCGTCCACGACACGGGGTCGTACAGCGCCTCGACGCCGTTGTCGCCCTGCTCCACCACGCCCGACGATACGAGCGTGTAGGCCACGATTCGCCCGGCGCTGCAATCCACGACCGCCTCGACGCTGTTCTCCGCGCCGACTTCGGCCTCGAAGTAGGTCGTAAGGTCGTCGTCAAGGAGTGCCGCCGCATCGGACGACGGCGTGGCGCCGATGCCGCCGATCTCCACGGTGCCGCCCGGGGCCGGCAGGAAATGCGGCTTTTCATCGGCACAGGAGCAGAGGAGCGCCCCCGCTAAAAGCATATATGTTATCTTTTTCATCATTTTCAGGTTTTAAAGTCCGTTAATATCCGTAATTCTGGTCGCTCTCCGAAATACCCGAATTGGCATCGATTTCGGCCTGCGGAATCGGCAGCGTCAGGCGGTAGTCGTCGGCGGAAATCGTCTTACCCTCGCGCGACATGGTCACTTTCAGCCGGCGCGCGTCGAACAGGCGGTGTCCCTCCCATACCAGCTCGCAGCGGCGCTCCTTGATAATCTCGGCCAGCAGCCCCGGATAGGTCTGCGCCGTGTAGCCCTCGATACGCTCGGCGCGCAGTTCGTTGAGCAGGCGGTTGGCCTCCGTCAAATCGGGGTTCTCGCGCATCATCAGCGCCTCGATGGCGATGAGCTGCATCTCCTCGGCACGGAACAGTTTTTCGTCGAGGCGGCCGATATCCGACGCGTCGCCGAACCACTTGGTGACCATCCACACGGGCGACCCGGCTCGGTCACGGCCGTATTCGAAGAAGACCGGCCCGCGGACGTCCTTTTCGGAGAACTGGGCGCGCAGCTCGTTGCTCGGGCGGAAAACGCTCGAATAGTCGCGGCCCACGAAGAGCGTACCGATCGTCGACGAGCCTGCGGGACGCGACAGCTTGAAAATCGTACCGGCGTTCGACCTGTTCAGCCAAAGGTTCTGCACCTCGTCCAGCTTGGCGATGCCTACGGCGCGCAGAGCGTTGCTGGCATAGATGTAGGCGTGGGTGTACTTCTTGTGGTAGAGCGAAACCCGTGCACGGAGCGCATCGACCGCGGCCTGCGAAATGTAGGCCGTCGAGTTGGCCGCCTTGTTGTCGGCCGCCAGGTCGGGAACCGCTACCGTCAGCATGTCGTACGCGCGGGTAAGGTCGGTCATAATCTGCTCGTAGCATGCGCCGACCTTGTCGCGCGGGGGATTGCCCACCACGTGGTAATGGCTGACGTAGGGGATGCCCGGCGCGTCGTCGTCCGAAAAATCGGAGAAGAAGCAGAGCAGCTCGAAATGCGCATAGGCGCGGAAGAAGTAAGCCGTGCCGAGCGACACCTGCAGCGAGGTTTCCTCCCCGGCGTTGAGCGGCTTCACCTTCGGGCCGTAGTTGAGCACGCGGTTGGCCTGGTTGATGATACCGTAGTAATGCGACCACAAACCGCTGACGTCGCCCGACGTGGCGGTGTAGACCCAGCCTGCGAGGTCGGTTCCGGCGCCGCCCGAATCGCCGCCCTGCACGCAGTCGTCGGCGATATATTCCGTAACGGCCAGTTTCGAGCGCAGGCTGGCCTTGCCGTAGATGCCGACCACGGCCTTATGGACGTTCTGCACGTTGCCGAACGCCTTGTCGGGGCCGACCATGTCCGTGGGATCGAGGTCGGTATAGTTACACGACGCGAGCGCAAAAGCCGCCAGCAGCGCCGCGATGCATATCGATTGTATTTTTTTCATTGTCTGGTTCATTTTAGGGTTAGAAATTCATATCCACACCGAACGTGATGGTACGGGGCTTCGGATAGGACATGACGTCCTGCGCCCCGTTGACCTCGGGGTCGGCGCCCGTGTATCCCGTCCAGGTCACGAGGTTCTCACCCTGTGCATAGAGCGTCAGGTTGCGGATGAAGCGGGTCTTCCGCATCCAGCGGTCGGGCAGCGTCCACGAGAGGCGCAGGGTCTTCAGGCGCAAATAGGAGGCGTCCTCGAGGAACTGCGAGGCCATCGGCGAAGGCTGGATGCCATCGCGGAAAGCCGGCACGTCGGTCACGTCGCCCTCCTTCATCCACATGCGGAGCATGCGCACGGGCTTGTTGCCGTTGAACTTGTGGTTGTCCATATACCAGCGCTGGCAGTTCATCACCGTATAGTGGTAGGCATAGGTGAACTGTGCGTCGAGCTGCACGCCCTTGTAGCGCAGCCGGGTCGTGATGCCGCCGAAGACGGGCACTTCGTACGTTCCCAGGTGGTCGGCCATATACGCCTGGTTGATGTCGGTCGTGAGCTGTCCGTAGTTGTCGTAGAAGACGGGCATGCCGTTGGCGGGGCTGACGCCTGCGTAGTAAGGCATGATCCACGTACCGAGCGGACGGCCCAGTTCATAGAGCGTGTTGCCGTTCTTGTAGCGCCCCTCCTTATTCGACCAGGTGCCCAGGTCGGTAATCTCGCTCTTGTTGTAGGTGTAGTTGAACCCGAGATCCCACTGGAAGTTCTGCGTCTTGACGGGCGTGGTGTTGACGCCGAGCTCGACACCGCGGTTGACGATGGAGCCCGCATTGGCCAGAATCGAGCTGAAACCGCTGGTCATCGAGATGTTCTTCGACATGTAGAGGTCTTTGGTCTTGATGTTATAGAAGTCGAAGGTGACGTTCACGCGCGAATCCAGCACCGAGACGTCCAGTCCGACGTTGGTCTGGGCCGAGGTTTCCCAGCGCAGTTCGCTGTTGCCGAGCTGGCCGTGGCTGTAACCCGATTCGCCGTTGTAGGACGAGTTGTAGTAGCCGTCGAACGTCCCGAAGTCGCTCACGCCGTCCTGGTTACCCGTCGTACCGTAGCTGGCGCGCAGCTTCAGCTGGTTGAGCCACTTCGCGTTGTCGAACCACGACTCCGACGAGATGAGCCAGCTGGCGCCGACCGACCAGAACGTGGCGCTGGCGTTGTCCTCGTAGAATTTCGACGAGGTGTCGTGGCGCAGCGAGGCGGAAAGGTTGTACTTGTTGCCGATCGAGTAGCTGGCCTGCGCGAAGAACGACATGAGGTTGCTCATCGTGCGGCCGCCGCCGATCGAGGGCGGGAAAAGCGACGAACCCGACTTGTCGCCGATACCGGCCGGCGACTGCATCATGTCGGAATTCAAATCGTAGCCCGTGAAGTTCGACGTGTACCATTTGCCCTGGAACATCTCCATACCGGCCACGGCGTTGAGCGAATGTCCGTTGGCGAAATCCTTGTTGACGTTGACGGTATTGGTCCACGTGTAGCGGAACAGTTCCGACGAGGTCTGGCCGTAGTAACCGTGGTTCTGCTGCGCATTGGGATGGTCGCGGTGCAGCGTCGACACGTTGCGGTTGTACATGAAATCCAGTCCGAAATTGGTCTTTACGGAGAGCCAGTCCGTGATGGAGGCTTTCGCATACACCGAAGCGACGGTTTTCAGGCGGCCCGTTTCACGGTCGTAATATTTGGTGATGAGCGTCGGGTTGTCGACGTTGTACCAGTCGTCGGGCGACTCGTAGGGATAGGCCAGCAGCGTGGTGAACCACGGGTTGCCCCAGTTCTGGCGTCCGGCGCCGGCTTCGGGGTCTGCGAAGTTGGTCTTGCTGTAACCGACCGTGGCCTTCAGCCCTAGGTCGAGCCACTTGGTCGCCTTGTGGTCGATATTGAAACGCGTCGAATAACGGTCGAGGCTCGACTTCTTGAGAATTCCCTGCTGCGTCAGGTAAGAGCCCGAGATGAAGAAACGGGTCTTGTCGCTGCCGCCCGAAACCGAAACGCTGTGCTCCTGCAGGAAACCCGTCTGGGTCATCAAATCCATCCAGTCGGTGTTGGTGGCGCGGGCTTTGGCCAGCCGCGCGAGGTCGGCCTCCGAAGCCGTGCCGTCCATTTCGCGCTTGAGGTACTGCATCATCGGATAGAAGTTGCTGTTGGGTTCCGACATCACGCACTGCAGCTGGTACTGGAGGTTCTGCTCGCTGTTCATCATGTCGATGTAATCCACCAGGAACGAGAAACCGAACTGGTTGCGGTAGTTGATGTTCGTGCGTCCGCTCTGGCCGCTCTTGGTCGTAATGACAATCACGCCGTTGGCGCCGCGCGAACCGTAAATCGCCGTGGCCGAAGCGTCTTTCAGTACCTGGATGTCGGCGATGTCGTTGGAGTTGAGCGCCGCGAAATCGGCCGACTGCACCATCACGCCGTCCATAATATAAAGAGGTGTGTTGCTGCCGTTTATCGAGCCGGTGCCGCGCACGCGAATCGACAGGTCGTTGCTGCCCGGCTGGCCCGAGCCGCTCGAAATCATCACGCCGGGGGTCTGGCCCTGCAGGCGGTTTTCGAGCGTGGGCGACGACTGGAACTGGAGTTTTTCGCCCGAAACCTGCGACAGGGCGCCCGTCGTCTGCGCACGGCGCACGGTGTTGTAACCCACGACCACGACTTCATCGAGCCGCTGGGCGTCTTCTTCGAGCTGCACGCGAATGGCCGTACGCGAAGCGACGGCTACCTCCTGCGTGCTGTAGCCCACATACGATACGGAGAGGACGGCGTCGTCCGCACAGCTGACGGTCGTCACGCCGTTGATATCGGTAGAAGCGCCCGACACGGTTCCTTTGATTACGACACTCGCACCGATTACCGGTCCCGCCTGGTCGACGACAGTCACCGTACGCGCGGCGGTCGTCTTCTGCTCCTGCGCCGAAACGGTCAATCCCGGCAGCAGGGAGAGCAGGACCATACAAACAGAGTAAAAGTGTAATTTCATTAATTTTTGGTTTAGGTTGATAAAATGGTTTCCGTAGAACAGTAGTTTCGTAAATCATGCGGGAGCGGCGGTTTCGGGCCCTGAAACGCCGCCCGCAGTTTTGAGAGAATAGACTATTTCAAAGTCATGGGAAGTCAGTTGGTTCGGTTTGAGGTTTACACAAATTTAGCAAACAGCCCCGGGGAAAGGGATGCATCGCGGACAAAAAAAGTATCCTGATTCGCACAAGGTAAATCACGGCCCCTTTTATGCCAATCAGGATACTTTTCCGCTCCCGGTGCAAACTACTGCTTCGTACGGTATTCCTTGGGTTTGAGCCCGTATTTCTTCTGGAATTCGCGGTAGAAATAAGACTTGTTCGAAATCCCCACGCGGTACATGATCTCCTGAATGGTGAGGTGGGTGGTCGTCAGCAGGCGGGCCGCATACTCGAAACGGTACTCCTTGATGAATTCGCTCGGCGTGCGTCCCGAAATCTTCTTGAACTTCCGGTAGAAATTGCGGGCCGTCAGCCCGAGGCGTTCGGCAATCAGCTCCATGCGCAGGTTCTCGCTCTCGATATGCTCCTGTATGGCGTCCACGACAGCGTCCATGAAGAGTTTGTCGGTCTGGTGCATCTTCTGCCCCTCGACGACCGTATAGACGCTCTCGGGCGTATTGTAATAATCCTTCAGCATCCGGCGGCTGGCTATCAGCCGTTCGACCGTGGCGCAGAGCACCGGCACGGAGAACGGTTTGGTCAGGTAGGCGTCGGCCCCCGACACCAGCCCCTCGACCTGCTCGTTCTCGGTAATCTTCGCCGAAACGACGACGATTGGGATACCGCGCAGGAATTTATCGCTGCGCACGGCATTCACCAGCTCCAGCCCGCTCGCGCCCGCCATGACGATGTCGGTGATAATCAGGTCGGGCGTCATCTCGCTCAGGCGTGTGAGCGCCTCGGCCACATCGTGGCACGTGCTGACGCGGAACTGCCCGGAAAGCGCCGATTCGATCAGCCACACGATGTCCTTGTTGTCGTCCACGACCAGCACGAAGGGCTTTTCACCTCCGCGCGGCGGGACCGGAGCGGCACCGGCCGGCTTCTGCACCGCCTCCCCACCGGCATCCCCGTCCGTCAGCTCCCGATACGGCAGGCGCACCGTGAATTCGGCATACCGGCCGACCTCGCTGTCCACCGAAATCTCCCCGCCGAGCGCCTGCACCAGCCCGCGGCAGATGAAGAGCCCCAGCCCGTTGCGCGACGTGGAGTCGGTGTACATATTGCGATCCATGCTGTCCAGGATACGGTAACGGTCGAAGACATGCGCCAGCTGCTCGGGGGCTATTCCCCGCCCCGTGTTCCGGACTTTCAGCACCAGCCCGTCCCCGGCTGTCGCCGCCGAAATGCGGATACATCCCCGCTGGGGCGTGTATTTCATCGCATTGGACACGAGGTTGAAGATTACTTTCTTCAGGAATGCATCATCGGTGTTCCACACCAGTTCCGGCGGCACCTCCGACAGCAGTTCGATGCCGTTGCGCTCCGCGGCGTCGGCGAACGAGCGCACCTGCACGCAGAGCATCGCGGCGACATCGACGCTGTGGATGCGGACGCGGCCGAATCCCTCCTCCTCGATTTTCCGGAAATCCAGTATCTCCTGAATCAGGTCGTTGAGACCCTTGACGTTCTCGTGCATCACATCCGTATACTTGTGCAGCTGCGGATTCTCCGCGCCCAGCTGCGCGATTCGCTCGTTCATGCCGTTGATAAGCGTCAGCGGCGTACAGAGCTCATGCGAAATGTTGACGAAGAAATTGAGCCGCGCCTCATAGATTTTTTCGCGCTGCTCCTCCTCCAGCCGGGCCACGACGCGCTGCTGCTGCCTGCGGTAATGCCTGCGCAGCAAGGCGGCAAACAGCCACACGAGCCCCGCCGCGAGCAGGATATAGCACATGAGGGCCGCCGTCGTGCGGTACCACGGCGGCAGCACCGTCAGGGGCAGCGTGTAGATTTGCGTGGCGCGGTCCATGACGTTGCTCTTATAGCGCACGTGCAGCAGGTAGCTGCCCGCGGGAATATTCATAAAGGCGACGCGGTTGTTTTTCTGCAATTCCACCCACTCGTCAGAATAGCCCTCCAGCATGTAGGAATACTCGTAGTTGTCGCCGTTCAGGTAGTCGACAGCCACGAAAGAGACGGCGAAGCCGGTCGTACGGGGCGCAATACGCACCGGGGGAGGGTCGCCGTGTCCGTCGCCCGTATAGTCCGACAGAGGCACGAGCGTCCCGTCCGGAAGTTCGAGATCCATGAAGCGCAGCCGGGGTTTGTAGTCGGCGGGGGCCTCGGCCATGGGGTCTATCCACACCACGCCGTTCACGCCGCCGAAGAAAAGCCGGTCGGTATAGGGACATTTCCAGTAAGCGTCGTCGCAGAACTCGATGACGCGCAAATCGGAAGAGGAGTAGTTGTGGAAAAAGTCGTGGCCGGGGCTGTACTGCGCGAGGCCCTTGTTCGTGCTCAACCAGATGCAGCCGTGCGCATCCTCCAGCACGCCGTGTATCATGTCATTGACGATGCCGTTGCGGCGGTTGAACTGCCGGATATCGCCCTCGGGCGTGAGCAGTATCAGCCCCGAGCTGGCACCGCAGTAGAGCCCCGACTCGCGGCTCTTGCACAGGCAGAGCAAATCGCCCAGCGCCCGGCTTTGCAGGCGATGCATATCGACAAACACGTACTTCTTGGTCCGCATGTCGAAGCGTATCAGCCCGTAACCGCCGCGCATGCCCAACAGCAGCGTCGAGTCGCTTTCGCGTATCAGGGCATAGAACTCGTTGCAGTCGCGGCGCCCCAGCCGGAACCGGTAACGGCGCATTGCCGTCACGACGGGCCTGTCGCCCTTTCCGATTGTCAGTTCGACCAGCGCATCCGTATCGCAGGCGAGGTAGAGTGTCGAGTCGTTCACCTCGCACATCTGGTGGACGCCGCGTATCTCCGGCATCCCCGGCTGCAGGGGCAGCGTCCGCATCCGGTCGTCCCCGTACGAATAATAGGTAAGCCCCGGGCCCGAGGTTCCGAGCCATACGACATTCCGGGCAGGGCTGCTGCAGAAGCTGAAAACCTCGTTGCTCGTAAGCCCCTTGCCGCGGTCGAACCGGGTCAGGCGGTCGACGGGAATATTCCCGCCGGCATAACTTTCATAATCGCGGATGCGGATTACGCCGTCGCCCTTGGTGCCTATCCACAGGTTTCCCCTGTCGTCGGTATGGATGGCCCGCACGGGTTTGAGCACCTTTTGCGGCATGTCCTCCATGAGCAGCGTCGTGAACAACTCCTCCTTGTCGCAGTACATGTAGACCCCGTAGCCGTCGGTTCCGACCCAGAGGATATCCTGGTTGCAATCGGCCCACAGGCAGAAAACGCGGTAGTCCGAGGCAATCAGCTCGCAGCGGCCTCCTTTCTCGGGAACACGGCCCAGGGCCCCGGCCAGGAAGCCCACGTAAACCTCGTCCCCGAACGAACAGACCGTCGACACGGTAAAGCCCGTTTCGCCCAGCTGCGAAAGGTCGGAGAGCTGCACCAGCGATTCGTCCTTGCACGTATACCGCCACAGCCCGCCCGAAGTGTCGACGAAATGAAGCCTGCCGCCATTGAAGAACGCCTTGCGCACCGGACGTGCGGAGAGCTGGCGCCCGGATACCCGTACGAGGCTTTTCCCTTCGCCGTCGTTGAGCCGGTAACGCACCAGCTCCCCGTCCCGCCCCAGGGAGCAGAACTCCCGGGGCGCCTCCGACCAGACGGCGACAATATCCGCAGCGCGGACGCCCGGAATATACACGTCCTCGAAAAAGGCGCGCCCCGGGCGGTAGCAGGTGATAAAATCCTCCCCCGAGAAAAGCACGGTGTTTCCCTCGCTGTCCGAAGCGATGTTCTCCACGTCGACATACTGCATATAGCTCTCGACGACGCGCCGCTCGCGCAGGGAAAATTTATTGATGCCCAGCGAAGTGGCCACCCACAGGTAGCCCTTTTCGGCCGGGACTATCTCCAGCACGATATTGCTGCACAGCGAAAACTCGTTGTCCAGCTCCATGCGGAAAACAAAGGTATTCTTGCCGTTGTAGAGGTGCAGTCCGTCGTAGGTTCCGATCCACATATTGGCATCCTCGTCCTGGTACATCGCCAGTACGGCGTTGTTCGCCAGCTGCACGTCCGCCTTGACCAGCGACCGCGCCGAAAGGCCTGCCGCCAGCGCCAGAGCGGGCAGCAGCAACAGCAGCCGGCGGCAAACCGGCAGCCATGAGGTATGCGAAAAACGGGAAAACATGAGTTAAAGGTAACAAGTTTTCCGGAAATCCGGAAACCCGCCTCTCTTTTTTTAGCATCCGGAAGCCCGCAGCCCGCATATCGCGTACCGTATTACCGCATACTGCATTACCTTATATGGCATTACCTTATACGGCACGGGCGCCGCTCCCCATCGGGATGCAGCGCCCGGCATACAGGGCACACCAGCACTGTCCGCGAAGGACAGCGCCCGGCCTACTCGATTACGGCGGCCCAGCCGCCGTTGCGCACCATGTCGATGCGCACGACGGTCGAAGCATCGACCCTGCGCACCTGTTTCTTGTAGTCCGTAGCCTGCAAATCGGCGTTCACGCCGTCTTCGAACGAAGTCATCGTACGGCTGCGGCCCGCGGGCAGGAAATCGAGGGCGATTTCCATCGAACAGGGACGGTCGTTGGTGATACCGCCGACATACCATTTTTCGCCCTTGCGGCGCGCCACGACGATTTGTTCGCCGCACACGGCGTGCAGCACGCGCAGCTCGTCCCACGTCGTGGGCACCGATGCGAGGAACTCCGTGCAGGGATGCTCGCGGTAATAGAGCACCGGATTGTCGGAGAGCATCTGCAACGGGCTTTCGAACACCACGTAGAGCGCCATCTGGTAGGCGCGCGTGCCCGATCCCATCGGGTTCGAACCCGTCGAGCGGTTATCCTCGGGCTGCGCCGAAAACATCGAGCCGGGGGTGAAATCCATCGGGCCGACGGCGTTGCGGATAAAGGGCAGGTAGTTGCTGTTGTCGGGCTTGCAGCGGCCGCCCTGCTCCATGCCGAGCACCGCCTCGTAAGTCAGCAGGTTCGGATAGGTGCGGTACAACCCCTTGGGGGTGTAGGAGCCGTGCCAGTCGATGAAAATACGGTGTTCGGCGGCACACCGGGTCACCCGTTCGTAGTAGTCGACCATCCACTGGTCGCTGCGGTCCATGAAGTCGATTTTCACGCCGGGAATCCCCCACTGCTCGAGCGTCGCGAAAAGGCGCTCCATATCCTTCTCGACCGACAGCCACGTCAGCCACAGCACAATCTGCACGTTGCGCTCCCGGCCGTAGGCTATCAGCTCCTGCAAATCGAGATTCTCATTGGGGCGGAAAACATCGGTCGTCGAGGCCGACCAGCCTTCGTCCATGATAATATAGGGAATGCCGTACCGGGCGGCGAAATCGATGTAATAGCGGTACGACTCGGTATTGCGTCCGGCACGGAAGTCTACGCCCGTCAGGCGCATGCCGTTCCACCAGTCCCAGCTCACCAATCCGGGTTTCACCCAATCCCAGTCGGCATCGGCCGCAGGCTCGGCCAGCAGCCACACCAGTTCATTCTCGATGAGATCGGCATCCTCGTCGGCCACAACGGCCAGGCGCCACGGAAACGTGCGCGTACCATTCGTACGGGCGATATAAGGCGCTTCGGATACGATTTTCAGGCTGCGGTCGCCGTCGGGGGCATACGCCTCCGGCACGCGCGGAAAGAGGGACTCGAAGCCGCCCTTGCCGTCGCCCCTGACGAACATGCAGGGATAGTCGCGCACATCGGATTCGGCCACCAGGAGCTTGCGCCCGCCGGGCGTCGCGATTAGCACGGGAAGGTAGCTCATCTTGTCGCCCGGCGCGTATCGGGCCATCGCCACGCGGCTATAGGGCACCTCGTACATCGTGCGGAAGCCGTCGACCTCGGAGAGCCACGCCTCGCTGCCCGCCGGGAATCCCAGGCGGCACTGCTCGCCCATGACCTCGACCCGGCCCGGAAGCGACGTTACGAACCGGTAGGCCACGCCGTTGTCGAACACGCGGAACTCCACGGCGTAGTCGCCGGCGAAATTGAGCCGCACGGCGTTGTAGCGGTTGCGCACCGCGGCGTTCTTGGTCGGGTTGCGTCTTTCGAGCAGCTCGTCCGCCGAGGAGCGTTTCACGCTCCGCAGGCGGGGCTCCGCGCCCAGCGTACGGTCGGCGAGCGTCAGCGCCAGCGTGCATCCGTCGAGCACTTTGTCCCCACCGGCCCAAACGTCGTAGGTGATTGTGCCGGCCACGTCGACCGTTAAGCGGAGATTGCCGCCGGGCGACGTCGCCTCGACGGTCTTGGCTGCGGCGGCGCCCGTGGCGGCCAGCACGCAGAACAGGACTGCAAATAGTTTTTTCATAATTACAAATGTAGGAAAATTTGCGTAACGCCACAAAAAAGGGCCGCGATATTTTACCGCGGCCCCTACTGCATCAACCTGTTTATTTAACCTCTATCGAATTAAGCAAATCGACCTTGCCTTCGTTCACCAGCTTGAGTATCAGCTCGCCGAAAAGCGTGTTCTGCCATGCGAACCACGCACGGGTGAAATCCGCAGGGTCGTTCACGTTAAACGATTCGTGCATGAAGCCCGTCCCGGCGTCGGTGGTCATCAGCATCTCGACACAGCGCTTGATTTCAGCGTCGTCCTGCGACGTGAAAGCCTTCATCATGATGCTCATGGGCCATGCCATGTCGTAGCCGATGTGCGGGCCGCCGATGCCCTCGCCCGCCGTGCCGCGGAAGAAGTAGGGATTGGCCTCGCTCCACACGAAGTTGCGGGTATTGCGGTAAATCGGGTCGTTTACGTCCATATCGCCCAGGTAAGGCATCGCCAGCAGGCTCGGCACGTTGGCGTCGTCCATCAGGAAGCGGTTGCCGAAGCCGTCCACCTCGAATGCGTAAATCGTACCGAACTCGGGATGGTTATAGGTCGCATATTTCTTGAGCGCCGTTTCCACCTCGTCGGCCAGCGCCGTACACTCGGCGGCCATTTCGGGTTTGCCGTTCACTTTGGTCAGGATTTCGGCGGCCTTGCGCAGCGAAGTCACGGCGAAGAAGTTCGAGGGCACGAGGAACAGGAACGTCGTGGCGTCGTCCGAGGGACGGAACACCGAAGCAATCAGGCCGACCGGATTCACCGGATTGCCCTTACCCATGTTGCAGACCGTGTCGAGCTGGCGGTCGGTAACGCGCATGAACGTATAGGGGCCCACGCCCTCCTTGCGCTGCTGCTCGCGGAAAGTCTTCAGGATGTTCCGGATGGCGGCGAGCCAGTGTTCGTCGAACACCGAGTCGTCGCCCGTGGTCAGCCAGTATTCATAGGCCAGGCGCAGCGGGTAGCAGAGCGAGTCGATTTCCCATTTGCGCTCGTGCAGTTCGGGGCGCATCTGGGTCTGGTCGCCCATCCACTGGTGGTCGGGATTCGGATCGTAGGGATCGAGGAAGGCATTGGCGTAGGGATCGAGCTCGATGCATTTGAACTGGCGGCGGATAACGCCCGCCAGCATCTTGCGCAGGTGCTCGTCCTTGTTGGCCAGCTGGAGGTAGGGCCACACCTGCGCCCCCGAGTCACGGAGCCACATGGCGTGGATATCGCCCGTGTAGACCACCGTGTCGTCCTTGCCGTTGTCGTCCTGGCGGTAGCGCACCGTCGTGTCGAGCGTGTTGGGGAAACAGTTCTCGAACATCCAGGCCAGTTTGGCATTGGTCAGCACCTGCTTCACGCGGGCGATTTCGGCCTCGACGGCCTGTGATTTGAACAGCCGCTTGGCTTCTGCCGGACGGTTGGTCGGGGCATACTGTTTTACGGGCTTGGCTTTCGGTTTGGCCATGCGCGTGTTGTCCATAATCAGGGGGGCCGCTTCCACGCTGCCTGCAGGCAGGGCCGAAGCATGCACGGAAACGGTGCCGGCTACGAACAGGGCAGCAACCAGGCAGGCCCGGGAGATGTTTTTGTTTTTCATAGTCATTTATTAATGTTGCAAATTTAAGGATTATTCGAATAATATCGGGCTTTGGGTTCAATAAATCGTAACGGGACCGCGAAGACCCAGCTCCTTGTTGAGCCGCTGCGCCCACTCCCAGCGTGCGGCCGTGGGGGTATCGGCGGCGCGGGCCTTGGCGTAGTTGGTCAGCACCGTCGTCACGCGGATGGTAATGCGGTTCTCCCCCTTGCGGAGCATGCCGCCCACATCGAACGTACGGGCGCCGTACCAGCGGACGCCGGCCGATTCGCCGTTGACGAAGAGCTCCGTCAGGCCGTTGTGCGTCAGCCCGGCATCGAGCGTATGGAACGCCGCAGGGTCTTCGATTTCCACCGTCCTGCTGTATTCGATCTCCCCGGCAAAGCTTTGCAGCCAGGGGAACGGCAGGCTGTGCAGGTCGACCAGGTCGGTCAGCCGGAACTCCTTCACGCTCTTGTCCACATGGTGCGTGGCCTTGACGTCCCAGATGCCCGTCAGCGCCACGGGATTCGCATTGCGGGGCGCCGGCGCCGGAAGCATCGCGCCGCTGCAGTCTTTCTCGAAGACGATGAATTTGGCCTCGGCGGGCGTCAGGCACAGCTCGATTGCGCCGTTCTGCACCCCGAGCATATGGCGTTCGCCCGTTTCGGCATTCCACAGCCATGCCTGCTTGGCGGCGACGGCGGCCGGGAACTCGACCCGGGTCTGAATCGTGCGCTCGATCGACGAGTTGACCAAGAAATAAATATCCTTGCCGCCCGACTTGTAATAGTTCATCGACAGGAAACGGTCGGGAGCGGAAATCTTCGCATAGGGCGTCAGGCCATACTCGGCCTGCAAGCCGCGGTACCAGCCGAGGATGTCGCCCGCGGGAGCGTCGACGCGGATGAAGCGGTCGGGATGCGCGGCAACCGTGCGGTCGATAATCGCCTTGACACGGGCGTCCTTCGCATCGGCGTCCTTGAATCCGAGCCCCTTGCAGGGCACCTTGCCGATGGCGATGACGCGGCCCCCGGCAGCCACGAAGGAGGCGATGCGCTCGGCGGTTTCGGGTTCGAGGCTCTCGACCTCCATCAGCAGCAGCGTGTTATAGCTGCGCGCGCCGAAGCGGATGCAGCCCTTGCCCACGGACGACTGGCGGATGATGTTCTCGCTGACGTAATCGCAGCCGTTGCCGCTCTGCATGACGGCCTCCCAGAGGTCGTTGGCATAGGCGGGATGCGTCACGCCGGGATAGGGGTCGCGCTGCATGCCGTGGATCGACCAAAGGTCTTCGAGAGGCGGCAGGATGGCGATATCGGCCTGGTAAACGCTGTTTTGCAGCAGCGCCGACACGCGCGCCTTGTAGTCCGTCCACGAACGCACGTAGGGCCACCACGTGTTGTTCTCGTTGAAATAGGTGCCGAACTGTATCCACCCGAAAAAGTCTTTCTGGCGAGGGCTGTAATTGAAGCCGTGGAGCACCGAATGGTTCACGCCCGACAGGTTGCTGCGGTCGCCCGTCACTTTCACCTCCTCGAGCGTCGTCTGGAAGATGTTGCCCACGTTGGTCTGCTCCTCGCAGCTCACGACAGGACGGCCTGCGAGCAGCGCGCCCGACGAAACGAACTTGTTGACCATGCTGTATCCGCGGCCCGAGAGGTACTCGTTGGGATTCATCACCCGGCCGATGCCGTCGTGTATCCACGACTCGCACTCGGGAATGTCGATATACATCGACGCCTCGATGGGATGGAGCTGGTGCCCGTAGGCCTGGATACGCGATTTCAGCCCGTTGCGGTGACACCAGGCGTTATATACGTCGATGAAGTTCTCCTTGAACAGCTGCATCTGCACATGCCAGAAGTCGTGGCGCACGCGCTCGACGACCTCGCGCGTCACCTTCACCGAGAAGTTGCTGCCGTAGGCCTCGCGGACGGGTTCGCCCATGGCCCCGGTTTTTTGGAAAACGTAAGGCAGGTAGGGGTCGAGCGAGTAGCCCATGCGTCTCTCGAACTCGGCGAACATGCCAGGCGTCCAGTTGTCGCCCTCCAGTTCGAAGCTGTCGCAGAACGCCGCGCGGATCTCGCCCTTGAGCTTTCCCCGGGTGAAATGCATCGCATCGGAAAATTTATCGAGGTAGCGCCCCACGGCCTTGCCGTCGAGATGGTTCACCACGGGGCCGCTGGCTCCCGGAGCACCCAGAATCACGCGCGAATAGCCCGACAGCTTCACAAAGAAGTAGAGCACGTGCTCGCCCTGCGGTACGTCGACGGTAATCTGCCCATTGCCGGCCTGGCCGTCGTACGACACGCCTGGGGTGAACTCCTCGACGTTCTTGGGCATCAGGCGGATGAACATCAGCTCCTTGTCCGGGTTGCTGCGCGGATTGGCGATACGGGCGTCCGCCATGCGGAGCACCTCGTCGCGGGAGATGGTGAATTTACCCTCCCCGACGTCGATTGTCACGGGAAAGAGCATCTGCACCTGTTCGTCGGGGCCGAGGTATTCGGCTCCGAAAGGCCAGCCCGAGCCGACGATGATGTCGCAGGTCATGCCCCGCTCGCGGCAGCCATCGGCCGCCACGTTGACCATATGTATCCATTCGTCGCTCAACCACGTCAGTGCCGCGCAGCCCACCGTGTCGGCGGTCTGGTCGGGGAACTGGATGGTATTGATCTCCACGCCCCCGATGCCGGCCTCGCGCATCAAATCCAGTTCGCGCAGGATTTCCCGCTCGTCGACGCGGCTGCCGTTCCACCACCAGCGTACGTAGGGACGGTGGCGTTCATCGGGATTCTTGAACACGTTGTAAAGCTCTTTTTCCGGACGGGGAGTCTTGACCACCGGCAGTTTCCCGGCATGGGCAAGTCCCGTTCCGAATGCCGCGAGCAGCAGGGCCAGCAGGAATTTCAGTTTCATCGGTTACGTTGTTTTTGTTATCGGTTTTGTTTGGGTTTCAGGGTGCCCATGCGGGCGTACATTACGGCCATTCAGGCCTGCGTCGTAGAAACGTTCCGAAGCAGCCTCGACATAGGCCGCACAGGCCGCGGGCATGCGCGTCGTATCAAGGTATTCGGCCAATCCCGGGAGCGCCCTTCCCTCCAGCACACTGCGATACGAGGAGTCGGCCCCGAGCATCGCCGTCACCGCCGGCAGCGTCCCGGAAAAGGGCCACAGGTAAGAGCAGGCATTCGGGCACGCCCGGTCGCCGGACAGCACATACCCCGCCTGACACTCCGCATCGAAAGGATGGTTTTCGCGCAGCAGGCAGCTGCCCCCGACCCCGTACCGCTTGTAAATGGAACCGAGCGTCGCTTTCGCCCGCCCGAGATTGCCCGACGGAAACGGCACGCCCTTCCCGCCGCAGGCGGCAAAGGTTATGGCAAGGAGTCGCTTCATCGGTTCGGGCTGTTCGCAGGGCCGTATGCGCCGGAGGTCCGGCGGCGGCAGGTTTTTATTTCGGCTCCAGCTCCACGCCGGCCATACGGCCGTACATCTCGGCCATCGCGCCCTGCGTCAGCAACCACTTCTCGGCCTGTTTTTCCGCACCCGTGAAATCGGTTTCGAAAAGGCCGTGTTCGTCGCGCGCATGCTCCCAGGCATAATCCAGACTGCGCTGCACGGCGTCGACATACGCGGGGTTACCGTCGATTGCGTACAATTCGACCAGGCCGCGCACCATCACCGCCGAGAACCAGACGTTCCCCTTGCGGATGATGCGGAACGCCTCGCCGTCCCCGGGTGTGAACTCCTCGAAGAAACGGCCGTAGCAGGCCTCCGCCGTGCGCTGTGCGTCTTTCAGGTAGCTTTCGTCGCCCGTTGCCTTGTACAGCAGGGCACCGGCTTGCACCATCTGGCCGCTGTTGTAGGCGAACTTCGCCCGGCCGATATTGCCGTCGAGCGCCACGTTGTCGAAATAAAGCCCGTCCCCGGTATCGAGCAGGTGCTCCTTCGTCCACCGGTAGAGCGTGCGGGCCTGCTCCAGGTAGTGTTCGTCGCCCGTCGCGGCATAAAGTTTCATGGCGTAAACCGTTCCCGGAGCGTTCGAACAGGTGTTCTTCGAGTGCTTCTGCTGCTCGCACCAGTAAATGCCGCCGCCCAGCACGTCGTCCATGCCGCTCTCGATGAATTTCCAGATCATCTCCGCCTGGGCGAGGTACTTCCGGTCGCCGGTGGCCTCGTAGATGTCGCAGAAATCGATGCCCAGCCAGACATTGTCGTCATAGAAGCGGTCCGAAGCCGGAGCCGTATTTATATAGGAGGCGTAGGCCGCAGGTTCGCGCGTCGTGTCGAGGTATTCGGCCAGTCCGGGCAGCACGCGCCCGTCGAGCACCTTGCGGTACGGAGCGTCGGCCTCGACGATCGTATTCACCGCCGACAGCGTCCCCGAGAAAGGCCACAGGTAGGAGTAGGGATTGGGCTGCGCCTTGTCTTCGGAGGCGAGGTATCCCGCCTTGTACCCGGCATTGAACGGATAGTTTTCGCGCAGCAGACAGCGGTCGGCGACGCCGTAATAGGTGTAAACGGAATCGAGGGTCGCTTTCGCCCGCTCGAGATCCCGGGCCTGGCGCGGCGACAGGCGCTCGCAGGCAACCAGGGCGCACGCGGCGGCCACGATGGTCAGGAGTAGTGTTTTCTTCATTTTTTATCGGTTATTCATTGGGTGTCGGAGTCGTATAACGGGCTTTTTTCGTCCGGAGGGCCTTGTTGATTCCCTCGTTTACCATCGGCTCCATCAGCGTGTAGCCGTAGAGTGTCGGATGGCAGCCGTCGTGCGAGAAGCGCGCGTCCAGCCCGCCTGCGCCGTTGTCGAACGCCGCATGGTAATCCACATAGGGAATCTTGTGTTCGGCGGCATATCGTTTCAGCAGGGCGTTCAGCTCCCGGACAGCGGCTGCGGGCGTCGCCCCGGGCCGCCACGAAAAACGGTCGCACGGCAGCACGGCGCAGAGCACCACGCGAATGCCGTTGTGTTTGGCCAGTTCGCACATCGACACGATGTTGCCGAACGTATTTTCGAGTTTGATCGCCCCGTTGTTCTGTGCGATGTCGTTGATGCCGGCCAGAATCACCACCGCGTCGGGATGCAGGTCGATGACGTCGCGGCGGAAGCGCACCAGCATTTCGCTGGTCGTCTGCCCGCTGATGCCGCGGTCGACGAAACCGTTCTTTTCAAAAAAGGCGGGATCGGCGCCGATCCAGTTATCGGTGATGGAATTGCCCATGAACACCACTTCGACCGGACGACCGGCCAGCTCGGCATTCTGTTTTTCGTAACGTCCGAACTGGGCCCAGTCCCGGGGTTGTTCGGCATGCAGGGCGGCGGCCGCAAAAAGGGCCAGCGACAGGAGTACGATTTTTTTCATCGGATAGTACAGGTTTCAGGTTTTCGCTAACAAAATTAGAAAACGCCGGTGGATCGGCAGTCCGTATCCATGAAGAAATAGTACACATCCGTGCCAAACCGCATAAATTCCGCCTTCAACCGCTTCCGGAGCGAGAAATCGCAGCCCGTAAGTCCTTTTTTTCGGGTCGCAAACGACAAAATATGTCTGTTTTCATGCCGTATTACGGGGTCGGCAGTCTGTTTTTTCATAAAATTTGCATAAATTTGCACAAACAACCTTACTCCGACTAACCGTAACCTTCCATGAAACGGAAAATACATCTCCTCTGGGCGCTCCTGCTGCTCTGCATACCGGCACACGCCAGCAACCTGCGGCAGATTTCCAGCCGCGAAGGCCTCTCCAACAACGCCATTCTCTCCCTGGCGCAGGACAAGCACGGATTCATCTGGATAGGCTCCTGCGACGGCCTGAACATGTGGGACGGGGAGCGCATGCGGCTTTTCCCCAACGACTGGGACGGCAACGCACCGCTCTCGGGCAACCTCATCGAGGAGATTGCCGTAACGACCGACTCGCTGTTCTGGATACGCACCAACTACGGACTCGATTTGTTCGACCCCGACAGCAAGCGGGTCGAGCCCCACACCTGCTTCCAGGGAATGTACAGAATCGTGACACGGAGCAGCGGCGAAGTGATTGTCATCACGCAGGACAACAAGTTCAGCTATTACGACCCCGCCCGCCACGAATTCGCCCCGGTGCAGCCCATGCGGCATGCCGGATACGCCGACATCCTGGAGATGGCGCTCGACGACGACGGCAACCTCTGGTGTTTCTCCCGCAAGGGCATCTTCTGCATGCCCGTGGAAATCCCTTCCGGCGACAGCGGGGAATTCCGTTTCGGCGAAATCCAGCAAATCGCCCTCCCCTCGCAGCCCGAATACGCATTCCGGGAGCAAAACCGCGTCTACTTCATCGACCGTACGCACGTGCTCTACGAATTCGACGTCACCAGCCGGCAGATTATCTATATAAAGGACATGCGCGAAGAGCTGGCGGCCATGGGCAGCGTGTCGGACATCATCAGCGACGATGACGATTACATCGTATCGTTCAGCACCAACGGTGTCGTCCGGCTCAAGACCACGCCCCAGAACAGCGTGAAATACGCCACCGAACACATCAACATCACGTGCGGCGTCATGTCGCTGCTGCGCGACGCCCGGCAGGGAATCGTCTGGATCGGCACCGACGGACAGGGGCTTTACCAACACACGCGCAACGCCGTGGCCTTCCGGTCGATTACCTTCAACGACCTGCCCTACAATCTCTCCAAACCCGTCCGTGCGCTCTACATCGACCACGAACGCAGCCTCTGGATAGGCACCAAGGGCGAAGGAGCGCTGCGCATCCCCAACTACTACCAGCGCAAGACTTTCGATTCGGCGCACGTCGAGCAAATCACGACGGCGAACAGCGCCCTGCTCGACAACTCGGTCTACACGTTCGCCGAAAGCAGCCGCAACCTGCTGTGGATCGGCACCGACGGCGACGGACTGAACTATTACTCCTACCACGACCGGAAAATCCACAAACTGGCCGCACCCGAGGAGCTGCGTTTCATCCACACGCTGCGTGAAACCGCCCCCGACACGCTGTGGGTCGCCTCGGTGGGCTGCGGCGTGTTCCGCATCACGCTCGGGGGCCCGCAGTCGCGTCCCGAAATCCGGGAGTTCAAGCGGCTCCATTTCAACGAAGAGTTGGAGGTCAAGAAATTTTTCTTCGCCCTCTACAAACAGAACGACTCGATTATGTGGTTCGGCAACCGGGGCGGCGGCGCCGTGCGTTACAACTCCCGCACGGGCACGCACCATGTCGTCAAGTTCGACCGCAACCGCAGCGCCATCGTCAACGACATCTTCGCCATCCACCACAGCCGGGACAACAACCTCTGGTTCGGCACCAGCGGCGGCCTGATGCAAATCGGACGCGACACGACACTCGTTCCGGGCATCACCAATACGGTGCACGGCATCCTCGAAGACCGCAAGGGCGACCTGTGGTTGAGCACCAACCGGGGACTAGTGCAGTACACCCCGGCCACAGGCAATGTAGTGACCTACGGTTATTCCTACGGCCTGAATACCATCGAATACAGCGACGGCGCCTACTTCACCGACCCGCGCACGGGACTGCTCTTCTTCGGAGGCATCAACGGCCTGGTCACCATCGAGGAAACCGGATTCGAGGAGCAGGCGTTCAGCCCTCCAGTCCTGTTCCGCGACGTCCGCCTCAACGACGGCATCCACAACATCGGCAACCTGCTCTCCGGCAAGGGCGTGCTGACGCTCCGGCACGGACAGCGCATCTACGAAATCACCGTTTCGGCCCTCGACTACGTCAACGGCAGCAACTACACCTACTTCACGCGGCTGGACGGTTACAGCGACCAGTGGAACAGCACCTCGTCGAAACTCTCGTTCGCCGACCTCCCGGCCGGCACCTACCGCCTCGACGTGCGCTACCGCAACAACATCACCGGCGCGACCAGTCCGGTCTACTCGCTGCCGATACGCCTCAAACCGGCATGGTACGCCACGCTGCTGGCCCGTTTCCTCTACATGCTGCTGGCGCTGGCCGTCATGGGCGGCATCGTCCGCTACTACCTGCTCCGTTACCGCCGGCGCCGCGCCGAGCAGCTCCAGCGGCTCGAAAGCCGCCGCAAAGAGGAGGTATACGAGTCGAAGATGCGTTTCTTCTCGAACATCACGCAGGAGCTGTCGATGCCGCTGACGATGATTTCGGGCCCCTGCCAGCAGATTATCACCTACCGCAAGGCCGACTCCTACGTCCTGCGGTATGCGCAGACCATCCGGCAGAACGTCGCCAAGCTCCACGACCTGATTTATATGCTCCACGAATTCCGCGGCATCGGCTCCACGCAAAACGAGGACAACGAAAACATCGAACTGGTGCCCGTGGCGGAGATTGCGCAGGGCATCGTGGAGACTTTCGGCGACTATTCCGAGCAGAACAGCATCCACCGCCAGCTGGACATCGAGCGCAACCTGGCGTGGCCCAGCGACCGAGAGGGACTTACCACGATTCTCAACACCCTGCTCTCCAATGCATTCAGGCACACGCCCTACAACGGCACCGTGAGCCTGACGATTCGCAACGACAACGGCAGCCTCTTCATCTCGGCCTCCAACGACAGCATCGGCGTCAACCTCGAGGACATCGAGGCTATTTTCGACCGCTACCGCGTACTCGACTATTTCGAGCGCAAGAGCGAGCGGGGACTTTCGTTCCAGGGCGACCTGCGCCTGGCCATCTGCCACAGCATCGTCGTCCGCATGCAGGGTGAAATCACGGTCGAAAGCACACCCAACGCGCAGACCACTTTCACCGTACGCCTGCCCCGCCTGAAAGTCACCGCCGAAACCTCCGCGGCCAGCGACAACATCGTACCGATCGACACGGAGTACGGACTGCCGCTCCCGACCGTGCCCCAGCCCGAATTCACGTTCGACAAGAACCGTCCGACGATGTTCATCGTCAACGACAACTCGGAAATCATGAATTTCGTGGCCGAACTCTTCGCCCCCGACTACAACATCAAGATGCCCGGCAACCTCGGCGAGATGATCGAGCTGCTCAAGCAGATGCACCCGGACATCATCATCTGCGAGGCCCTCTCCGAGAAATCCGACTGCCTGTCGCTCATCAAGTTCATCAAGGAGGGCAAGCTCACCTCGCATATCCCCGTAATCCTGCTCTCGACGGCACAGCAGGTCGACGAACGGATCAAGGGCGTGGAGTCGGGCGCGGACATCTGCCTGACGCTCCCGTTCAACGTCGAATACCTGAAAGCCGTGACCGAACAGCTGCTCAAACGCAACCGCTCGCTCAAGGACTACTACAAATCCACCATCAGCGCCTTCGAACTCTCGGACGGACGCATGCTCCACCAGGACGACAAGGAGTTCATTGACCGGATGCTGAAAATCATCAACGACAACATCTCCAACACGGAGATTTCCACCAAATTCATCGCCGACGAGATGGGTGTGAGCATCCGCAACCTCTACCGCCGCCTGGAGGGGATTCTGAACCAGACTCCCACCAACATCATCAAGGAGTACCGGCTGGCCAAGGCCGAGCAACTGCTCACCACGACCAAGCTCTCCATCGACGAAATCATCTACAAGGCGGGATTCGTCAACCGGGGCACGTTCTTCAAGTGTTTCGCCGCCAAGTACGGCTGTACGCCCAAGGTTTACCGCAAGGAGAAACTCTCTCAGGTGCGGCAGGAGGTCGACGCCCCCTCGGGGGAACAGCCGGAGGAGGCCTGACACCGCATCCCGACAGCTCCGGTTCCAACGACTCCGTCCCTGCCGCAATAGGATGCAGCAGGGACGGATTTTATTCCCCGGCTGCCGCCCGGTCACCCCTGCCCGGGGAAAGCGTCGACCGCACCGGCAAGAGCAGGACGCGCCGGGAAAGAGCAGGACAAACCGGAAAAAAACAGGACAAACCGGAAAAAAGTCGGTCACACCGGAAGAGAGCAGGACACACCGGAAAAAGTTCAACTGCATCGGAAAAAGTTCGACTGCACCGGGGAAAGTTCGACTGCATCGGGGAAAAGCCGACCAAACGAAAAAGAGCCCGGCCGCATAAAAAACCCAAGCCCGGCTCGTCGAGCCGGGCTTGAGCCCCTAATTATACTACCTAAAAAACGTGTTTACTTAGCATCCGGACGGATGAAAGTGCTGTTCGCCGGAAGCACGTCGCCGATGGGATTGTCCGAAGCCGTCATGGCGAATACCGCCACGTTACGGTTCTCGGGCAGCGTCACCGTTTGCGCGCCTGCGGGAATATCGAGGGAAACCATATACATATAGGAGAAGTCGTACGGCAGGTTGCCTGCATCGCCCTGGTGGCGGTGTGTGCCGATGTGCGCAATCGTGGCATCCTTGAGGAACGCCTGGCTGTGTCCGCGCCAACCCCACTGGCCGTAGAAACCCTTCCACAGGGGCACGGCTACGGCCTGCTCCGAATCGCCCACCCTGAATACCGCCTCGCACTCCTTGTCGGCCGCAGCCACGAGCATGTAGAGTTTCTTGTAGTTGCCCTCGGGCAGGTCGATTACCTGGCTGCGGCACAACACCGCATCGTCGGCATTCTCCTCGCCCAGCATGAACTCCACGCCGTTGCAGGTAAGCTCCGACGGCACCAGTTCGGCGGCATAGGTACCGCGCTCCTTGTCGAAACGATAATAGGTATAGAACTCGTCGGTCGTGAAAGCCGTCGTGTTGTAGGGCAGCGTCACGGGCGCATTGTTCACTGCCAGCGTCGACTTGCGGCCCGGAGCGGCCAGCCGCACGCGGTAGGTCTTGGGCGCGAATTTCCCGGCCGTAACGAGCAACGAACGTCCGTCGGTCGCGGCAGAGCCGATTCTCTCCTCGATGCCGTTGCACTCCTCGGCCGAAAGCACCTGCGCCGGGAAGGTGATGCGGGCGTTTTCGACCGGCTTTCCGGTCAGCTCATAGCATCGTACGATGTACCCGTCGCCGTCCTCGGCCTTTTTCAGCGCTCGCACGCCGATCTGCGGGGTCGAAACCTCCAGCATCGAGAACGTCCGGCCCAGCGCACCCGTATGGACGGGGGCCACGTAGGCTACCAGCGGCATGTTGAGCTGCTCCGCGGCGGCCACCGTCGCCCCGCGTTCCGTTCCGGTATGCCCCACGATCGAGTAGGTGAAATGATTCACCCCCAGGTCGAGGTCGCGCTGGTGGGCATAGCGCCGCTCGGTCGACGGGGTGTGAATCAGCGTCAGGCGGAGCGTGTTGTCGGCGGGTTTGTCCCAGCCGTATTTGCAGTCGTTGAGCACCGAAACGCCGTACGAGCCGTCGGCATCGGTCAAATCGGCCCATTTCAAAGCCGGCACCTCGTAGGCCGTCGCCGTGTTGTTGCCGCGCTCGATATAGCCGATACCGAGGTCGTAGGCGGCCTTTTCATTGCGCACCGACATGGGGAATTCGGCTTTGAGCAGCGTATTGCGGCTGTTCCAGTCGATAGTCGTATGAATATCCAGCCTGTCGTCCGACGCGCCGTCGGTCAGCGTAAGGTACTGCGTGAACTTCGAATCGCCCCACGTGCGCTCGACCTTGAGCGAAGCCCGCACGGGGCCCTCTTCGCCCACCGAAATCGTCACCTCTCCGTCGACCGGACGCGGCGTCTTGTCCACCACCTCCTTGAGCACCTCCCAGGCAGGCCACTGGTTCGAGGGATTTCCCTCGAATACCGCCAGCCGGAATGCCTTGCCCTGCTCGACCAGCTCGCGGCCGCAGCGCTTGTCGATTAGCGAGGCGATGTCGCCGTTCTTGTCGAGCGTCACTTTGTACACGGCGTTCTCGATTGTATTTCCGGCCACTTTCAGTGCCGACGGCTTCGCCGGTGCAGCCGGACGGACGTCGTATACGGCATACCCCACCGGCCCGACGGAGGCGGCGAACGCCACGACGGCTTTCCCGCCTTCACGGCTGACGACCTGCGCCGCCACGCGGCGGCCGTCGGGGCCGTACACGGCCACGCCTCTGGCTTTGGCCGCAAGGGGCACCTCGGCCTCGACGACGGCTTTCACCGGAGAGGTCACCGCGTTATAGACCACCACGGGTGTACCTTTCACCCGCGTGTCGAGCGAATAGGACAGCGCGCCCACCGCCGTATTCATCACGTCGCCGGACTGCCGCAGGGCAATCAGTTCGTCGTTCCACGACCACGTATAGGCCTGCGGAATACTCGTTCCGGTCAAATCATCGTGGAACTGGTGCCAGATGAAACGCTGCCAGATTTCGTTGAGTTTGGCGCTGTCGTATGCCAGCGCGCCGAGCCAGTCCGCGGCTACCGAAGCGCGCTCGGCCGCCCCGGCCAGCTCCTCGTTGCGGCGGTTGTAGTACTTCATGGCCGTCTGCGAGGTGTAACAGCCCGTGGCATGCACGTCCATCAGCAGCTCGCCGTCGTACGCGGGCAGTTCCGCCTTGCGGTCGCGATAGGCCTTGAAAAGGTCGTCGCTCACGGCGCTGATGATTTCAATCGGCGCATCGGGGTCATTGACGGCTTTCTCCAGGCGGCGGCACGTGGTCACCGTACCGCTGTTACCCTTGTCGCCGACCCCTTTTCCGCCGCCCGAATAGTAGCGGAAACAGGTGTTGTCGTAACCGTTGGCGGCGCGCTCCATCAGGCGCTCGTTATACTGCACGTTCTCGGGCAGTTCGTCGTTGTAACCGCCCGTATCGAACGCCGCCAGCACCGAACTGCCGTCGATGCCGTACCAGACGCCCCAGGAGAAGGGGTTTTTCCTGTGATACGGGGCGTCGTAGAAATCGTGGTTGCGCCAGCTCAACTTCTGCGTCGACATGCCCAGCAGGCCGCAGTGCGACGCAATGGTGGGCAGCGTATACCCGAACCCGAAACAATCGGGCAGGAAGATGTCGGTCGAATGCACGCCGAACTCCTTTTTATAATACTCCTGTCCGAGCAGGATGTTGCGGAAGAACGACTCGGCCGAAGGCATGTTGGGGTCATTGGCGTCCCACGAAGCCCCGGCGATGTGCCACTGGCCCGAGGCGATGTATTTCTTCATCTGCTCGTACTGCAGGGGATAGTACTCTTTCATCCACGAATACACGACGGCCCCCTCGAAGCTGAAACGGTAGTCGGGGAAACGCTCCATCAGGTAAAGGTTCTGGAACAACGTGCGGGGTATATACTCCCGGATGGTGGTCTGCACGTCCCAGTTCCACTGGGTGTCGAGGTGGGCGTCGCAGACCATATAGGCCCTGTAGGTTTTGGGTGCCACCTGCCCGGCTTTCTGCTGGGCCGAAACGCCGCCGCCGGCGACGCACAGGGCGGCCAGGGCGAGCATCAAGCGTTTGGATTTCATTTTCGGTCGGAGTTTAAGGTTTTGCTTTTATGCAAAAATAAGCATTCGCGATGGTTCCGAAGGTATCAATTTCAGCAATAAAAGTACAGATATTGACAAAAAAAGCAAATAAAAGCAAAAAAGCAGGGCGGGACATATGCATGTCCCGCCCTGCGGAATAATACTGCAACGGCAGCGTTAGATGGCGCCTGCGATCAGGAAGACGGCAGCTACCGTAAGGATGGCGTACAACTCGGGGAAAGCCGCGAGAATCAGCGTCTTACCCATTACGTCGTGGCCGTTGCCGATAGCGGCGATACCGTTGGCGCAGACTTTCGACTGGAAGTACGACGAAGCGAGGCAGACCAGGCCCGTCAGCAGGCCGGCGCCGAAGATGGCAGCGCCCTGCAGCAGGGTCATCGAATCCGTCAGGAAACCCTTGATGATGAAGTAGCCTACGAAACCGTAGAGTCCCTGCGAGCCGGGGATGGCCGAAAGGATCATGTAGCTACCGAAAGCTCCGCCGTTCTTCTTCATGGCACCCACGGATGCCATACCGGCGATCGAAGTACCGATACAGCTCGCTACGCCCGAAAGGCCGACCATCAGCGCTACGCCGAGGTAGCCTAAAATAATTGCAGTTGTTGATTCCATAATTGTAATTTGTTTTAGTTGTTATTTGTTTTCCGAATTATCGATTTTCCGCAGGGGCTCGAACGAGCGCATCGACATCTCGAAGCCCGCATTTTTGTAGAATTCGACGAACGTCAGACGCATCGGGTGTACGAACGACGAGATGGTCGACATGAAGAGGTTGATGCCGTGGCCGATCAGCAGAATCGGAATCATAATCAGCAGCCGCACGACGATGCCCGAGCCCTCGGGGACGAATCCGGCGGCAAGCGCGTTGAACACCGTGGCGAGGATGCCGCCCGAGAGTCCGATGGCGAACAGGCGGATATACGACAGCACGTCGGAGAGGATGCCCGTCAGGTTATTGTAGGTGTCCCACAGTCCCAGTCCGAAATTCAGCAGCGGATTCTTGCCCGGCGAGTTGAAGAACAGCATCAGCACCGCGCCCACACCGAGCGTCGCATAGAACGCGGGCGACGAGGTGGTGTAGAACGGAATCACCCATTCGGGGTTGAGCAGCGGCAGTCCGCCGGCGAGGCTTCCGCCCAGAATCACCAGCAGCCAGCCCAGCGAGCCGAGCGAATATCGGAATCCGACGGTGGACGAAATCATGACGATTTTCAGCACCATGCCGAACATGATTTGCACCACGCCGATGGCCAGCGCAATGGAGAAGAACTGCCCCTGGAAATCGAAGAAATGAATCGACGGGAACCACTCCTGCATGCTCATGCCGAAGAAAGAGCCGCAGAGCAGTCCGAAGAGAATCGTCGACACGCCGCACAGCGTGGCGAACCATGCCGCCTGGCGCATCATGCCGGGCTGTTTGTTCTTCGCCAGCATCCACGCCCCCAGCAGCGCGAGAATGGCGCCGTATCCGGCATCGTTCAGGCAGATGCCGAAGAAAAGCATGTAGAACGGCGCAAAGAACGGTGTGAGGTCCATCGTACCGTATTTCGGACGGGCGTACATGTCGCCCACCAACTCGAAAACGCGCGCGAACCAGTTGTTCTTCAGTTTCACCGGCGTATCGTCCTCGGGCGTAGGATCGCCCTTGAGGTAAACGACGTTGGGATACTCCTCCAGCAAGGCGTCGACCTTGTCCGAGGTCTCCTTTTCGGCCCATCCCTCCATCACGACCAGCGTGCCGTCGGCGGCCTGCTGCGCCGTGGCTTTCACGCGCACGCCCTGCAGGCGCTCTTTCAGCGTTGCGGCATGCGCAGCGAGTAGCTTTTCAGAAACCGCCACGCGCGAAAACTCGGCGTCCAGCGTCCGGAGTTCCTTTTCGGCCACGGCGATACGGCGCTCCGCCTCGCGGATGTCCATCGACGGGGTTTTCATCTCCTGCGCATCGAGCGTCACCTCCTCGCCGGGAGCCGTCACGACGACAAAATAGGCCGTCGATTCGCTGCGGTTAATCAGCGACAGGGTATACTGCCCGGCCCACTCGGCTTCGAACTTGTCGTAGTTGCTCTTCGGGGTGAAGAAATAACGCAGTACGATGCCCTGTTCGGCCAGCGCTTTGGTGCGCTCGGGCGAAAACTCGCCCCACGGACGCAGCTCGTCGGCCGTCTTCTCCAGGCGGCCGATTTCGGCATGCAGCGCCGTAGCCCGCTGGTGCGCGGCGGCGTAGTGCTCATAAGCCTCGGCGCCCGTGGCGAAGGGCTTGGCGCCGGCGTCGCAGCGGCCCTCCTCCGCACGGAAATTGCGCAGGAATTCGGTCGCCTTGGCGTGCCCCTCGATGTCGAGCAGCAGCTGCCGGTCCTCTTCCGAGGGCTCCCAGCCCGTGGTGGTGATGTCCACAAGGCCCAGGTCGCGCAGCTTTTCGATAAAATCCTCGCTTTGCGCCGCATAGAGCACAAAGTCGTATTTTGCCATTTTCGCTATCATAACATTGCGCCCTCCCCGGCCTGTTGCTGTTTGGTTTTCACGATCTTCTGGGCCGACTTGGAGAGGTTCTCCTCGTCCTCCATGAAGCGTTTGATCTTACGTATGGCGTCCTCGTACCCGGGTATCTGCACCTTTTCGTACAAGTTCACCTTTTGAGTGGTTTTACGGCGTGCGTGGTCGAGCAGTTCCATCCGGCGGTTGTACACCTCGAACTCGATCCCCAGCTGCGCCATGCGCTTGAGGATATCGACTCCGTCGGCGAACCATACGGGCGACGAGAAGAGGTCGTAGGGCTTCTCCTCGAACTTCACGTCCTGCAAAACGGGTATCCGCACACCCGCGATCTTCTGTACCGAAAGTTCGACATCAGCGATGCGCAAGAGGTCACAATCAAACTCTCCCCAGAGCGCCACCATGTAGTCGTACTCGGCCTTCAGGGCATCGAGCCGGCTGCGGTAGTCGCCCGCGGAGTCCTTCGCCTTCTTCACTTCGGAGCGCAGGGCCGACTCCTTACTTTTGATCGTAGGGAGTGCCTTCTGCCGCATTTTCAGCTGCTTGCCGAGGTCGCCGAGCGAGGTCTTGTTATATTGAAATTTGATTGCCATCGCGTTTTACGATTCTTTCCAGTACTTTTTGATGAGCTCCTCCTTGATCGCGACCTCCTCCTTGGAGAAGTATTTCGCGAAGAGTCCCCACGCCGTGTCGAGCATCTCGGTGATGCCGATATTGACGTCGATCGACAGGAGTTTCTCCGAATAGTCGTATGCGAACTTCAGCGTACGCTCGTCGTAGTCCGAGAGGTCGAAACCGTTCTCGAGCTTGGTCTTGGCGTTGGCTGCGTCGGCATAGAGGCGCACGCAGGCGTTCATCACCTGCGGATGGTCTTCGCGGGTTTTCTTGCCGATGACCAGCTGCTTCAGACGCGACAGCGAACGGAACGGGTCGACGATGACCTTGCCCGTATCGGAGTCGTTGCGAAGGAACAACTGTCCTTCGGTGATGTAACCCGTATTGTCGGGGATGGCGTGCGTAATGTCGCCGCCCGACAGGGTCGTCACGGCGATAATGGTAATCGAACCGCCGTTGGGCAGCTGCACGGCCTTCTCGTAAATCTTCGCCAGATCGGAGTAGAGCGAGCCGGGCATCGAGTCTTTCGACGGAATCTGGTCCATACGGTTCGACACGATGGCCAGCGCATCGGCGTAGAGCGTCATGTCGGTCAGCAGCACCAGCACCTTTTCGCCCTTGTCCACGGCGAAATACTCGGCGGCCGTAAGCGCCATGTCGGGAACCAGGAGCCGCTCCACGGGCGGGTTCTCCGTCGTGTTGACGAACGACACGATGCGGTCGAGCGCACCGGCGTTCTCGAACACCGACTTGAAGTAGAGGAAGTCGTCGTTCGAAAGTCCCATGCCGCCGAGGATGATTTTGTCGGCCTTGGCGCGCAGCGCCACGTTGGCCATCACGGCGTTATACGGCTGGTCGGGATCGGCGAAGAACGGAATCTTCTGCCCCGTCACGATCGTATTGTTCAAATCGATGCCGGCGATACCCGTGGCGATCAGCTCCGAAGGCTGGATACGCCGGAAAGGGTTCACCGTCGGGCCGCCGATTTCGCGCGCCTCGCCCTCGACGATTTCACCGCCTTCGAGCGGTTCGCCGTAGGCGTTGAAGAAACGGCCCGCCAGGTTGTCCGATACGCGCAGCTTCGGCGGCTCGCCGTGGAAGACGACCTCCGAGTCGGTAGCAATCCCCTCGGTTCCGGAGAAAACCTGCAACGTCACGTTCTCGCCCATAATCTTCACCACCTGCGCCAGCTTGCCGCCCACGGTGGCAAGTTCGTCGTTGCCGACGCCCAGCGCCTTGAGCGTCACGGTCGCCTTGGTGATGTTGTCAATCTTGGTATATATTTTCTGAAAAGCTCGTGTTGTCATGGTCTAAAGCTTATTTGATTTTTTCACTCACATACTTCTCGATCTGCTTCAGGTAATCGTTGAACTTCTCCGACTGCCATTCCGAATAGTTCATCTGGCGGAAAAGGTTGATCAGACCCTTGAAGAACTGCGAGCACTCCTCGAAACCGGCGAAAGCGAACTCCTTGCTGCAGATGTCGAGCACCATTTTGTACATCATCTTCTGGCGTTCGAGCGGGCAGTTGGCGTCGATGTCGTCGAATGCGTCCTGCTGCAGGATTACGAAGTCTATCAGCTCCGACTTCCAGAAACGTTCGTGGTATTCCACCGGCACGCCGTCGTCGCCGAGGATATTGATCTGGTCGTTGGCCTCCTTGCCGCGCTGCACGATGGTCTTGCCGGCATATACAAGGTCCACCCAGTCTTTCTCGATATGGTCGTCGAGGTATTCCCTGATTTCGGGATACTCGAGGTATTTCGAATAGGATTCCAGCGGGTCGATGGCCGGATAGCGCTTCGAGTCGGCACGTCCCTGCGACAGGGCGTAGAAGCAGCGCGCCGCCTTCTTCGTGGACTCGGTCACCGGCTCCTTGAGGTTACCGCCCGCGGGCGACACCGTACCGAGGAAAGTCACCGAACCCGTCTGGCCGTTGTTCAGCTTCACCAGTCCGGCACGCGAATAGAAGTTCGAGATAATCGCCGAGAGGTCCATCGGGAAAGCGTCCTGTCCGGGCAGCTCCTCCAGACGGTTCGACATCTCGCGCAGCGCCTGTGCCCAGCGCGACGTCGAGTCGGCCATCACCAGCACCTTGAGGCCCATGGCGCGGTAGTACTCGCCGATGGCCATACCCGTATACACCGACGCCTCGCGCGCCGCAACGGGCATGTTCGACGTGTTGCAGATGATAATCGTGCGCTCCATGAGCTTGCGGCCCGTATGGGGGTCGACCAGTTCGGGGAACTCCTTGAAAATCTCCACCACCTCGTTGGCACGCTCGCCGCAGGCCACCATGATGATGATGTCGGCATCGGCCTGTTTCGAAATGGCGTGCTGGAGCACGGTCTTGCCCGCACCGAAAGGCCCGGGGATAAAGCCCGTACCGCCCTCGGCCATCGGGTTGAACGTGTCGATGGCGCGGACGCCCGTTTCCATCATGCGCGAGGGGCGCGGCTTCTCCACGTAGCAGCGCACGGCCTGCTTCACGGGCCACTTCTGCACCATCGTGATGTCGTAGTCCCGGCCCTCGTCGTCGGTCACCACGGCAATCGTGTCCGTGACCTTGTATTTACCGGCCGCCGCCACGCTCTTGACCGTATAGTTCCCGGCCATCGTGAAGGGCACCATGATTTTGTGGCTCACCCACTGCTCCTTGACTTCGCCCAGCCACGATGCGGCCGTCGCCTTGTCGCCCGCTTTGGCCAGCGGCGAGAACTCCCACTCCGCCCCGAAATCGACCGGGTCGGTAATCGACCCGCGCTCGATGAACAGACCGTCCATCTTCTCGAGGTCGTTCTGCAGACCGTCGTAGTTGCGCGACAAGAGGCCCGGGGCGAGCGTCACCTCGAGCATATGCCCCTCGAACTCGACCTTGTCGCCGATTTTGAGTCCGCGGGTGCTGTCAAAAACCTGGACATAGGCGCTGTCGCCTACGACCTTGATGACCTCGGCCATCATTTTGGTATCGCCTGCATACACGTAGCAGATTTCGTTCTGGCCTACGGCTCCGTCGGCCTTGACGATGACGATGTTGGAGATGATACCGTTTACACGTCCTGTAGTTTTCATGAATATTCGTTTAGTTTCTTATTTTTCGTTTTTCCGGCCCCGGCGCACGTTCCGCCTCGGGCATCCCGGCCCCCTGAAGAGGCGCCCGGGACAGTACCGGGCCTGCTGACACGGCCTGCGGCCGTGCATGCGCTTTCAGGACTACTCCTTGTTTTCCACCAGCGCCCTGCCGTCCAGCTCGGCCATCAGGCGGGAGAACATCTCGCGGCCGCGTGCGGCGTCGAGCTGTGTCCAGCGCGCCACGATGTTGACGCGGACGAGGTACGAAAGGATGGAGTTGATGTCGAAATAGTCGAACGTCGCCAGTTCCACGGCTTCGTTCCAGCGGATCAGGTCGAGCTTATGCTCTTTCTCCACGAGGTTGGCATCGTCGTTCACGGCGGCGATCACGGCGTCGATGTAGGGCAGCTCGCCCCGCAGTCCGAAATCGGCGGCCGAGCTGCGCTCCAGCTGCTCGACCACGTCGCCCCCGCCTACGGTCACCTCCTCTACGGGACGCCCAGCGGCACGGGCCGTCACGGCGGCCGTCACGTTGCGCAGGTTGCGGTCGAATTCCGACCACGCGCGCAGGAAGCGGCTGCGGGCACGGCTGCAAGCGCCGTAATAGGCGTCGAACAGGGCCGTTTCGAAGCGCTGCGCCGTATCGACCTCCTCGGCGTCCTCGCCCTCGGGGTCGGCATAGGCGCGCAGCACACGGGCCACGGGGGCCGGCAGCTTCCGGGGAGCCTTCACCTCCTCTTCCAGCTCCTCGTGCGTGAAGTTGCCCAGCGGATTGTGCGCCGAGCGCCCCGCGCGCAGCGAAGCGATATTCTCACAGTCGTAGTAGCCGTACAGCAGCCGCACCTCGGCAGCGTCCGCCGCCGACACACCTTCGAGAATCTCCCCGATGATGGCTTTGGCATCGAAGCCCTTGGTGTCGGCGTCGAGCGAATACTCTTTCAGCCCGGCGACCAGACAATAATAATTCGTTGCGAACATGGTCGTTACGCCTTAAAGAGCATATCCGAAACCTTCTCGCGCAGGTACTCGCCCAGCAGGGCGTCGAAATCGGCGTCGGAGAACGAGATGTAGTAGCCGCCGTCTTTGGCGCCCACCTTGAAGCCGGACTTCACCTCTTTGGAATACCCCACTTCGATACCGGCGGCGAGCAGTTCCTGCGCGCTTTTGCCGAACGCCGCGTCGAGCTCCGCACGTCCGGCTTCGGGCAGCAGGGCTTTCAGCTCCACCTTGCCGGCCTCGGCGCCGTTCCAGTTCCGGGCCACCGACAGCAGCATCTCCTTGATGAAGGCGGGATCGAGCGCCGCGTCCTTAACCCCGGCGGCCGTAGCCCGGGCAACGATCATCGAGGCGATCTCCGCCTTGATTTTCGCGGCGGCCTGCTTGCCGGCGAGCGAAATCTCGGTCATGGTGTTCTTCTCCACGTCCTCGGCTTTCACCTGGGCTTTCTTAACGATGTCTTCGGCCTGGGCGCGGGCTTCGGCAACGATCTTCGCCGCCTCTTTCTTGGCCTCGGCAACCAGGCGGTCGGCCTCGGCGCGGCCTTTCTCCAGTCCCTCGTCATAGAGCTTCTTGGTCAGCTCCTGAAGTTTGTTTTCCATAGTGTTATTTAGTTTTGATTATTGTTTTTTCATTTTACGCACAAATATATAAAAGATAATTAGAAATCAGAGGCCGATGACAATAAATTGTCCTTTTTTGACAAGAATCGGGAACAAAAAGAGGAACCCGGCAGCCCGGAAAACAGCCCCTCCGGCGACTTCCGGACAACCCTCCCGGCGCTGCAAAACAGGGGCCAGAACGGTACACCGCGCAGATGGACAGGATTCGCCGCGACGAAAAACAGACTGTGCCGCACCCCGGAGAACGATGTTCGCTTTTTGAAAAGCGGCACAGCCCTCCGGGAAAACAACCGGGGAGCGGTTCAATGAACCGCTCCCCGACCGATGCGCAATATTTAAAGCACAACTATTCGGCATCGAACTTACAGACGCACACATGGCGGTACTCCTCCCCCGGGCCGAGCAGTCGAGGGAAACTCCGGACGGTTGGGACTGTCGGGAAAATGCCGTGTTTCCAGCGCCAGCGACGCCCGGTGCCCATAGCTTTGCCGCCCTTGCCTACCTCCTTGCCGTCGAAGAAATTGCCCCCACCTGGACGGTCATTTGTCCAGTACGACGATGGTATAGGACCAGGGCTCCAGTTCGAGCGTCTGCGCGGCTTTCGCGGGCAGCTTCCGTTCGACGGGGACGATGCGTTCGGGTTGCTCGGGGCTGTTGGCCGCAATCAGGTCGCCCGAGAGCGAAACCATGCGTGCGGCGGAAACCCGCTCCATACCCGCCACGCGCAGGGCTGCGCGCAGGGGTTCGGCTCCCGTATTGACGATATGCAGCACCACGCGGCTGCCCTCCGGGCTGCGGGTGGCCGTCACGTCGAGCTCCTCGCCGGCACCCTCCGTCGCACTGGCGACGAGCAGGGGCTCGTGGTGGGCCGAGGCCATCTGCTGCGCATAGTAGGGAGGCATGCCCCACACCTGCGACGGGGTGAAGAAAACCTGCCCCTGGTCCCAGCCGTTGTCGTTCTGCTTGTACGGTTGCAGGGCGTTGGCCGCGCACGACGTCAGCACGAAGTCGCCCATGCGGCGCACGGCGTTCTGTACGGCGGCATGTCCCAGCACGCGCTGCATGTCGTGGCGGTTGCCGTTCTCCTCGAAGATGGCGCATTTGATCGCGGTATCCGGATTCCACGCGAGGAACAGCTCGCGCATGCGGCGCAGTTCGGCTTCGACCTCCCGGCCGCTGGCGAGCTGGTCGGCCCACGGGTGGTAATCCCAGTAGTCGGCCTTGCCGTCCAGGGCGCGGAACGTGCGCTCCATGCTCGGGGAGTCGGGGCGCCACCACGCCGTGGCAATCAGCTTCACCGAGGGGTCTTTGCCCTTGATGGCATCGTGCAGCAGGCCGAAGCGTTCGACGTAGTGGTCGTACTCGTCGGCGCTATCGCCGTGGAAGAGCACCTCCTCGTTGCCGATACCGATGTATTTCACGCCGTAAGGCTCGGGATGGCCGTTTTCGGCGCGTTTACGCCCCCACTCCGACGTTACGGGGCCGTTCAGGTACTCGATCATGTCGGCCATGTCTTCGGGCGACTCCTCGATGTTGACCGCAAAGGCCGCCGTGAAGCCCGCCTTCTCGCAGAACTGCACGAAGTCCTCGATACCGAAGCCGTTGGTCGACCAGCGGTACCAGTGGCCGCAATAGGGCGGGCGCCTGTCGCGGTCGCCTATCATCTTCTTGAAACGGTAGCCCGGTACGTTGACCATCGTGCCGCCGTAGCGCAGGAACGTCAGCCCCTGGTCGACCATCGCCTGTCCGATGTCGGCCCGCAGCGGCAGGCCGCGGAACCGGTCGCTGCCCGTGGACATGAGCGTCGCCTGGTCAACCTGCACCCGGCCCGGGCCATCGAGGTAGACGGCGAAGCGGGCGTTACTGTCCGCGGCCGCAGCGGTCAGTTCGAACGGGAATTTCCGCCATGCGGCGCCGAGGCCCGTGATGCGCTGTGCGGCGTAGGATGCCGTACCGTCGGCGCTTTGCAGGGCCACGACCACATCGCCCGTACCCTTGAGGTAGAGGCGGCCTTCGAATCGCTGCCCCTTGCGCACGGCGATGCCCCAGCGGTTCAGGCCCGCATTGGCGATACCCACGGTGCCCGTCCCGGAAACGAACTCCACGGCCTGCGCGTGCGCGCCGTTAAAGGCGTCGCCCGCCGTATGGCGATAGGCGGCCACGGCATCGCCCGTCGAAAAGGCGTCCCACTGCCGGCTGATTTGCACGGCGGGCGTCGTGCGGAAGGCGAGCGTCCGCTCCCGGCTGCCGTCCGCGATTTTCACGTTGCGGAAACGCACTTCGGAATTCCACGTGCGCAGCGCGACCTTGCCTTTGGCCGGCACGGGATCGTCGTCCGCAGCTTCCAGAACACATGCGCCGTTGAGCAAGACCCGTATTTTCCCGCCGCCGGTCTGAACGCCCAGGCGGTTCCACTGCGCGGGGTCGCACGACACCGCAGCCTCGGCAACCGGGGTGAAATTCTTTCGGTGCTTGCCCAGCACGACTTTCCTGCCGTCGGCCGCAAGGCTTATCTCATAACCGTTGAAATTGTCGGCGCCGTTGCCCGCCTCGGACACCCCGACGAGCAGTCCGGCATTGTCGCCCCCGTTGCCGCGGACAAACTTCAGTTCGGCTTCCGCCCTGCCGCTGGCAAGCTCCAGCGGCTCGTAAACCAGCTTGGCGCCGGCATGGGCCGCAGCGATCACCTCGCCGCCCTCGGCGCGCCACGAGCCCTCATAGGCCGTGCAGTCGTCGAAAAGGGGGTTGGGAACGGGCTCCTCGAAACTCTCGCCGAAGATACGCTGGTCGTAGAGGCCGCCGTAGATTTCGTGGTTGACGTCCTCGATGCAGGCGCCGTAGAGCCACGGGGTGATGTCGGCTTCGACTTTCGAGGCATCCACCGCAATCGCGGCGTCGGGTTCGCGGCCCGAGCAGGCCGCGGTCACGGCGGCACACAGGCACAGGGCAGCCGCGGGGAGTATTTTTACGAAACGGTTCATAATGGGGATTATTTTGTCAGTTCTCGTTGTATCTGTTCGAGGGATTTGTCTTTGGTTTCGGGCAGTTTCGCCGCAAAGATAAGGCTGTCCAAGGCAATCGACAGGGAACATGCCCGGCATGGTAAACCTCGGGTCGGTGACGCCGATGACAATGGACTGCATCATGGCCCCTCACGGAACACGCCCGACATTCCGGGCCCGGCCCGAGGCGCAGCGCCATTCGAGGTTGCGCAGAACCGGCGTATTGTCCGCGTCTGCCCAGCGGCGGCGGTTCCGAACAGGTATGCTTGGCGCCGCCTTTATTTATAAGGTATATCTCCTTACTGCGCAACAGTTTGCCGGCCAGTTCGTCCGAGGCGATTTCGCAGTCGCACACCGTGCGGCCGTCGCGCCGGAACATATACTGAGGCGCAGGAGAGATACCCTCGGGGTTGTGGCGCCACGCACAGCGTAGCGGACACCCTTTCAGGAAGACCGTGGTACGGATACCGGGCCCGTCGTGTATGGCGAACTCTTCGATGCTGAAAACGATGCCTTTCTCCATGGCGCAGTGCGGTCTTTTCTGCAAATATAAACAAAATTTTATCATACTGGTACGAACTGGTATGTTTTTTTGCAAAATCGTACCGGTTCGTACCGATGTTCCCCGATTTTTGCTTATATTTGCATCACCGGGGAAGTTCAACGCAATGAAAAACAACGAATCCAAATACAAACAGGTCGTGAACTTCGTCATCGACGGCATCACCGAAGGTCGGCTCCAGAAAGGCGACTGGATACCCTCGATCAACGAATTCCGCGAGAATTACCGTCTTTCGCGCGACACCGTATTCGCGGGGTTGAGCGAGCTCAAATCGCGCGGCATCATCGCCTCGACGCCCGGCGTGGGCTACTACGTCGCCTCGGCGCGGGTTCCGGCGGAGCACAACGTCTTCCTGCTTTTCAACGAATTCAACGAATTCAAGGAAGACCTCTACAACTCGTTCATGGAGCACGTCGGCAAGGGCGTAAGCGTCGACCTCTATTTCCACAACTACAACCGCAGGGTATTCGACACGCTCGTCGCCGACGCCAACGGCAAATACACCACCTACATCATCATGCCGGGCAAATTCACAGGCATCGGGCCGCTGCTCGAAAGCCTCTCTGGACGGGTGTTCCTGCTCGACCATTTCCATCCCGAGCTGCTGGGCAAATACTCCTCCGTGGCGCAGAATTTCGAAAAGGACACCTACGAGGCGCTCTGCCACGGCCTCGGCCATATCCGCAAATACGAACGCCTGCTGATGGTGCAGCACGAGAAGAAGGAGCCGCAGGAGCGCTACGACGGGCTGGTGCGCTTCTGCACGGAGCAGGGTTTCGGCCACGAATACCTCGCCACGATCCGCGACCGCGAGATCCGCAGGGGCGACTTGTTCATCCTGGTCAGCGACCGCGACATGGTGACGCTGCTCAAGCAGGCCGAAAGGCAGCAGATGACGCCCGGGCGCGAGTTCGGCATCATCTCCTACAACGATACGCCGCTCAAGGAGATACTCGCGGGCGGCATCACCACCCTGTCGACCGACTTTAGGCAGATGGGCCGCACGCTGGCGCAGCTGCTCAACCAGAAAGGCATCCGCAACATCGAAAACCCGTGGATGCTCAACATCCGACGGTCATTATAACAACGTCCGCAGCCTGAAAATGCCCGCGGGGCGCGGGCGGAAACCGGCGGTTCCCGGCGCACACCGCATAAAACAGCAACGGAAAAGCCCCGGCCATGCGCCGGGGCTTTTCCGTTTTACCGATACGGTTACTGGTGCTGGGGACGCAGCAAATCCTGCACGACCTTCACCGGGGAGAAAGTCGTGACGGGAACATCCACGAACACCGTATTCCAGTCGGCCATCGCGCCGTTCCACAGTCCCGGCAGCTCCTGCGCACGCAGCTCGCGGCCGCCGCTCGACTTCGACGAGATAAAGCCCGTCGAGGGATCGGTATAGCGGCGCAGGTCGAACTTGCGGCCTTTCGAGTCGCGGACGCCGCACACCAAATCCACGGGATTGAAGTGTGTGGCCGACTGCATCAGCGGCAGGTCGGCGGGCGCGATTTGGCTCGATTCGGCAATCTGCAGCGACTGCGTGCCGTCGGGGTTCGCAACCCAGAACGGGCCGCCGCCCGGCTCGCCCTCGTTGCGCACCATGCCGCAGACACGAATCGGACGATCCAGCACGGCGCGCAGCAGGGCTGAATCGTAGTCGGCGGGAAGCTTTACGCAGAGCCGGTTTTCGATGAACCCGGCAATGGGCTCCAGCTCCGCGCCGCCCACCTCGAGCGCCTTGAGGTACTCGAAAGCGCGATCCTGCAAATCGAGCAGCATCCCCGCCAGCACCTTTTTATAACGAATCGTGTCGCCGCGCCGTGCGTCGGTGGTCACGTTGTCGATGTTCTTGATGAAAATCAGGTCGGCGTCGATTTCGTTCAGGTTTTCGATCAATGCGCCGTGCCCCGCGGGACGGAACAGCAGCGAACCGTCCTCCTGCCGGAACGGGGTGTTGTCCGGATTGACGGCAATGGTGTCCGTGGAGGGTTTCTGCACCGAGAACGAAATCTCGTAGCGGATGCCGAAACGTTTTTCGTAAACGGGAATCTTCTCCGCCAGCAACGCCTCGAACCCGGCCCGGTGCTCGGGCGACACGGTGAAATGGATTTTCGCGACGCCGTTCGAAGCCGCATAGACAGCCCCCTCGACCAGGTGCTCCTCGACGGCCTTGCGGGCCCCCTCGGGATAGGCGTGGAAGGTCACGAGCCCCTTGGGTTTCCGCCCGTAGCCGAGCCCCTCCCCGACGATGGCCTCGACGACCGCCTTGTCATCGGCCCCGGCCGGGAGCACGGCTTTCAACTCGGGCCAGAATGCGAATTTTTCGATGTTCGCGAGCAACGCGTCGATGCCTTTGCCGCGCCTGTCGTCGTTGACGAACTCGAACAGCTCCTTGAACATGCGCGTCGCGGCTCCCGACGCCGGGACGAATTTCACGATACCCAGCCCGGGGGCCTCCTTTTCGTAACGCGCGACGGCGGCATTGGCCTCCGCTTCATCCGCCACCGTCACGCCGTCGCCCGGCGACGCGGCTCGTACGACGTGCAGGAAAGGAAATCCGCGGCGGAAGTTCTCCAACTGCCGCTCGACCGCCCCGGGGGTCTGGCCGTGTTTTTCGATCTGCTGTAAATCCTCTTTGGTAAACATGGTATTCTGTTATTTAGTTTTTTCGTCGGTTCGGAATTATCTTCAAAGATAACGAAATAATTCCTAACTTTGCACATCATGATCCGAGAATTTCACCAAACCAGCCTGCGCGGACGCAACAGTTTCGGCGTCGAGCAACATGCCGCGCGGCTCGCCGAATTCGAGAACGCGGAAGACCTGCGCACGCTCTTCGGCAACGGCGCGCCCGAGCGCTGGTGCGTCCTGGGCGGCGGCAACAACATCCTCTTCACACGCGACTACGACGGGCTGCTCCTGACGCCCGTCTGCCGGCAGATCACCCCGCTCGGCGAAGCGGACGGCACCGTGCGCATACGGGTCGACGCGGGCGTCGAATGGGACGACCTGGTCGAATGGGCCGTGCAGCGCGGACTGTGGGGCATCGAAAACCTCTCGCTCATCCCGGGTACGGCCGGAGCGGCTCCCGTGCAGAATATCGGCGCCTACGGCTGCGAAGCCAAAGACGTAATCGAACAGGTACACATGTTCTGCGTCGACAGCCGCTCGACGGCGACGCTCGACGCCACGCACTGCTGTTTCGGCTACCGCGAGAGCGTCTTCAAGCACGAACTGCGGGGCCGCGTCGTCATCACGGCCGTAGACATCCGCCTCTCGCGCACGCCCCGGCCCCGGCTGGGATACGGCGACGTGGAGCGCGAAGTCGAAGCCCGCGGCGGCGCGACGCTGCGCAACATCCGCGAGGCAA
>ERZ791875.396-NODE-396-length-49686-cov-15.926800_pt1 | contig 49686 bp, 26 predicted proteins | sample MGYA00510278_ERZ791875 | MGnify/ENA primary metagenome ERZ791875 (study PRJEB30046, sample SAMN00792078) | human gut metagenome | study: EMG produced TPA metagenomics assembly of the A metagenome-wide association study of gut microbiota in type 2...
CCTTTTTAATACAATATGTCAAAGAACACTTGATTCTTACTTTTTACACAACCTCAAAGGAGATATGTAAAAAGTGGAGTGATCCCCCAAAGTCAGATAAAAACTTTGGGGGATCACTCCACTTTCAGTCCAACGGATCAACTTTGTACTATTTTAAAGACTTTTGTACAGAAATCTATAGCATATCATAAAAAAGGGAACTTTCTTTGCATTCATGATAATAATATTTGTAAACTCACACTCATGAAAAACATAAAGAAAGTAACTCTGTTTATTTTATTAATTGGAACAGTCGTCATAAATCAAAGTTATGCGGGCGATCAACATAAAATAAATTCTGCCGGTGATAAATGGGAAGAATCATTTCATAATCCTCCCGAATCAACCAAACCATGGGTTTATTGGTATTGGGATAGTAATAATATCTCCAAAAAAGGTATTACGCGTGACCTTGAAGCAATGAACCAAGTCGGAATTGGCGAAGCTATGATTGGTAATGTCGTCGGCAGGTCTGCACCACTTGGGAAAGTTGCTGTTTTTACCGAAGAATGGTGGGAGTGTGTTGTACATGCCATTTCAGAAGCTAACCGGTTAGGAATGAAAGTCGGAATGTTCAATTGCCCGGGATGGAGTCAGTCGGGAGGACCATGGGTAAAACCGGAACAAACCATGCGCTATTTAGTTTCGGAAGAGATAAGAGTAAAAGGAGGCACCCCCTTGGAGTCTGTTTTTAAACCCGGCAAGGAACACTTTCAACTAGTTTCTGTACAGGCATTTCCCGCCCCAGCTGAAGATGATGACCGAATTAGCCAGAAATCCCCGCAAATAACCTTTACCGGAGACACAAACGTGGATCAACTATTTGATGGAAAAATAGAAACCACAGCGACCATTCCCGTATCTGCACAACAGATAGACATCAAACTGAAACAGCCCGCCACCATACGCTCTTTTGAAATCAAACCGGCAGAAAAACCAATTGTTCGGGAATGTGAATTGCAGGTCCGTGATGCTAATGGACAATGGAAAAGCATCGCACAATTAAAGATAGATCGTGCAAAATTGGACACTACGGTTGGTCCCATGATAACGGGTCCGGTATCAGTCGGCTTTCCGGCAGTTACGGCACAGGAGTTCCGTATTTCCTTTGCTGAAGCCAAGGGAATTGACAGAAAGAAAGCACAGGAAACAAAGTTGTGTGAGATTGAGTTGAGCGGAGCAGCCCGTCTGACATCCTATGTAGAGAAACAATTAGGGAAATTATGGGCTTATCCGGAGGTTCGTGCAGATTCATATAATTGGGTGAATTCTGTAGAATCGGGAGATAAGTCTTTAATGATAGATCCGGATCAGGTAGTGGATCTTTCCTCCTATATAGACAATATGGGGGTGTTAAAATGGGATGTGCCCGATGGAGAATGGATCATTTTATATACAGGGATGGTACCGACGGGAGTGAAGAATTCGCCAACAACACCCGAGGGAAGCGGGCTTGAGATTGATAAAATGAATAAGGAACTGGCCAAGTTCCATTTCGACTCATACATTGGTGAATTATTGAATCGCCTTCCTGCTGATGAGCGCAAAGGGCTGCGTCATGTCGTGGCAGATAGTTATGAAAAAGGCTCCGAAAACTGGACTGAAGGTTTTGCCGAAGATTTCAAACTCACTTATGGCTATGATCCACATCCTTGGCTACCGGTTTTGACTGGACGCATCGTCGAAAATGCCGATCGGTCTGAAAGGTTCTTATGGGATATGCGCCGTCTGATAGCAGACAGAATCGCATCCAACTATGTAGGTGGATTGCGGGAACGTTGTGAAGAATACGGATTGCGTCTTTGGTTAGAGAATTATGGCCACTGGGGATTTCCCGGGGAATTTCTTAATTATGGGGGAGCCAGTCATGAATTAGGTGGCGAATTCTGGCTTTCCGTACCCGATCGTGGTAAAGTTGAAGTACGCTGTGCTTCCTCTGCTGGTCATATTTATAATAAAAGGGTGATTTCAGCCGAAGCATTCACTTCTCATTGGTCTTTTACACAAATGCCTCGTGATTTAAAAATCAAAGGTGACTGGTCATGGTGTGAAGGCATTAACCACTTCGTAATGCATGTCTATCTTCATCAACCGGATGAACGTGTGCCGGGAATCAGCGCATGGTTTGGAACGGACTTCAACCGACATAATACTTGGTTCCCTTACTCTAAAAGTTATTTCGACTACATTCGCCGCTCATGTGCATTGCTGCAAAGTGGAAGCCCCGTAGCCGACGTGGCTTACTTCATCGGAGAGGATGTCCCGAAAATGACAGGAGACCGCGAACCTGCTCTGCCGGAAGGATATGACTACGATTTTATTAATACCGAAGTATTAATGAAAGATGCCCGCGTCATTGACAGGCGCATTGTATTGTCGTCCGGCGCAAGTTATGCAATTCTGGTGCTGCCCCCCAAAAAGACGATGCGCCCGGAAACATTAGCTAAGATAGCGGAATTAGTAAAAGATGGCGCCTGCATTTTGGGAAATCCTCCTGAACATTCTCCGAGTGGCCGTAATTATCCTGAGTGCGACAATAAAATAAAAGCGCTGACAAAAGAAATGTGGGGAGACCATGCTCAGACACTTAAAGGCAGAAGGTATGGAAAAGGACGAATATTTGCAGGTGTGGAACTGAAAGAAGCGCTGACTGCAATCGGAGTAACAGAAGACTGCATTTTGCCGAAAGATTTTTTGTATACGCACCGTCAGGAGAAGCATGCGCATCTCTATTTTGTCAGTAATCAGCAAAACATTGCATGTACAGATACCATTGCTTTCCGTGTCAGTGATCTGCAACCTGAATTATGGAATCCTGTGACAGGAGAAATAAGGACTTTGACATGCTATCGGATAGCCAAAGGAAAAACATACATTCCTTTGGAATTTGGTCCGGGAGAGTCTTGGTTTATTGTCTTTCGTCACAAGAAAATAGAATCTGCGGTTGGGAGTAATTTCCCGACACAGTCACTACTCCTGAATATTGAAGGGAATTGGAATATTGAGTTCAAACCCGTATATGCAAGCCCCTTTAAGCAAGTACAGACTCAATTGACAGATTGGAGTAAGAATAAAGATCAACGGGTCAAATATTATAGTGGTAAAGCTACTTACAACATTTCTTTTACTTATAACGATGAGATGAACGAGAATATATTTCTTGATCTGGGGAAAATAGAAGGAATGGCAACAGTCCGGTTAAACGGATATGAATATGCTACACTCTGGCACCCTCCATATCGGATTAATGTTAGCCGTCAGTTGCAATCCGGCATTAATAATCTAGAAATAGATGTGGTTAATTGCTGGTGGAACCGCTTAGTCGGTGATGCTCAACCAGAAGCTCAGCCTGTTACCTGGTCTTCTTTTACAGGATGGAATAAAAATAGTAAGTTACTTCCTTCCGGTCTGCTCGGCCCTGTCCGGCTATTGCTGAATAAATAGAAAGAAGGCGTCACAAAAACCATATTGCCCCATAGGAACAAAAGATTAGTACGGAGAAACAACCGTCAATGAACCGTTCAGTAAGCTATTATGCAGGCTAGATTAATGTATCCGGTCAGTAACAATAGATCGTTTCATGTACGTGGTCCCATCAGTCTACGTACATGAGCCATTGGGTTTACGTACGTGAGCCGAACGGTTCATGAACATGGAACGAAGACATAAAACCGACTTAACAGATTAATCAAACCTTGCTTGCATATTAAGGTTACTGGGCTTTGTTCTTAATGTAAGCAGCATACCTTGGAAACATTAAGGTGTAAACAGCGTACATTGACGCCCAAAATGATGTTTTTAACACATGCAGGCAAAATCCTCAAGCTGACTATCTATCATCTGATAATCAATACTTTAAATAAAAGATTCATCAAGGAGAGGTGACAATAAGAATGGAAGATACATTCTATTGTCACCTTATTATCACCCTCTATTGTCACCCCTATCTTCTTTATTATAAAACACTTAAATCAGAAAAGTGACAAGTGACAATAACAATGGATAAATATTTCCTATGTATATGTTTAAACAGAAATGAGTGTAGTCTGAAACGACCAGCTATTTCTTTATTAGTTTCTTAACTTCTTTAGCATAGCGTTTGCCTAAAGTAATCTGGCTTGCTGCATCAAAATGAGGATCCGTTTCATCCTTCAACGGAGTAAGTCCTTCGGAAGACACACAAGCACTATGGGGCAAAAAAGTGGAGATCTCTTTTATCATGTCATTAAAGGGTTTTGTACCTTCGGGAATATGAGGTTTCTTTGTCCAGTTCCATTGTGCTATTTGTCCTACGACAACTGGTAAATCAGGCATTCCCAGATCATTACGTAAGTCTGTCATCAACTGAATAATCTTCTCTTTATATGCTTCCGGATGATGACAATCGGCTTCTCCCTGATGCCAGATAATTGCTTTCAATGTACCATACTTCATTGCTTCTTTTGCACGTCGTATTGCTTCATCATAATATCCGCCGGACTGTTTGGCATTCTTAACCCATGAACGAATCGAAGATCCTCCCCGTGCATTGACGATTAAGCCTACCGGATGTTTTTTAGTAGCCATCGTCTTGGCAAATCCATATGCAGGTCCTACTTGTTGCCAGCTAAGTCCTTTTCCTATCGTAGAATAGCGGTTCAAGGGATTCACTGCGGGTTCGAACTGATCATCTGCATTCAGCAGGTATACATTTTGTAGAGTATCCATCACTTCCGGTGATTATTTTCCTCTCCCTGCCATATTCGACTGTCCAATGCAAAGATACAGATCCAGAGTCTTCAGCGGTTTCTCAGCGTGTGCTTCCGATCTTCCCCATACTAGCACACATAAAAGGAAGAGGCCACATAGATAATTTGTTTTCATTATTTTATTGATTTTATTATCAGGTTAAACTTTATTCGTACACACCCCTAATTAAAATGAATTTTAATAGTTCCTCCATAAGGATTAAAGTCAAACATAACTTTATTCCCATTTATATACACAGGTAATTCTTTCCTGCCTTGCTTCACCAGAATTCCATTCATAGTTTCCCCTTGAATCACCATCGTCAATGGCTCAGCAAACAGTTTTCTATCTAATTTCAACTTGGGAGTAATTGTCATACCATTCTTTTTATTAGAGACTTTCAATTGTATCTCCTCCCTTTCTTTGATATAAGATGCCACTTCACAGAAGGTACCTACCCAAATCTGATCTTCCATACTTTTCACTTTATCCAAATGTTTCCAAAATAAAGAAGGCGATTTGAAAGCATCATATCCATAATTAATGCCGTGCGTCATACCTACTCCCCAATCTTCCGCTTTCATCAAATCCTTCAACCATTTGTCAAACCGTTCGGGAGTTGACTTTCCTCCGATTGAAATTTGTTTAGTACGTGTAGCGACCCTGCCTTTAGAAGCCATACTGACTATTTCTTCTGTCTTATAATTATATGGGTAACAATAGGTACGAGGTACAATGCCAATATTAGCATAAATAGCACTATCATTCTTTTCTATCTCCGATTTAACTTGCTCTATAGTCAATCGTTTGGCATTCTTATGTGCCCAGCTATGGCTGGAAACCTCATGTCCTTTCTTTGACATTTCACGCAACTCATCCCAAGTCATTCGAGGTACCTTTGCAGATGCACCTTGTTCCGTATAATAGCCGCATACCCAGAAAGTACCTCTAAAACCACGTTTCTCCAACTCAGGGGCAGCTACAGTTGAATGTTCTGCCAACCCATCATCAAATGTATAACTGATAGCACAAGCTCTGTCTCCTTTATATTTGGCGACATATACATGAGGATCATCCGAAAGAGTCTTTTTAATTTGTTCATATACCTGTTTACCCATAGACTCGGCAGAAACCTGATTAAAATGAAGTTTATCTCCCAGTAGTTCCGCTTCCGACATATCAATCAGATAAGCGTTCTTATCTTCTTTTGCATAGCGACGCATTCCTTCCTCAACATCACTATTATACCTCTTGTTTTTCCTGGATACGGTACCAAATATAAATGGAAGTTCAGAGTAATCTTTTCCGGTTTTCTCTGTCAGGTGGTTACGCACATAGGAAACTACTCCTTTCAGATTCTGATAATATTCTTTTCCGTGCTCATAATCACTTTCTCCCTGATGCCAAACGAAAGCATCAATCTGATAACCTTGCTTTAGTTTGGAAAGTGTCTGATCAATACTCGCATCAATATTGGCAATCAAAGAAAGTAATAAAGATTTTCCTTTCTCACTGGTAGCTGTATTCTCTGCCAACCATTTCGGGTCGGCAGACCAGTAAGTTCCCCGAAAAGGAGTAGTAACAGGAGCAGCTATGGCAGTGCCACCGATAGCCCACTTGATAACATAAAAATCTTCCTGAAACAACTGTTCCAACCAATAATAAGCAATCGCATCATATCCCCACGTATAAGGCTTACTTTTAGGATGACTCAATGGCCAAAATGGAACAAACATACCATCTGTACGATTATGGGCAATATGGCAATATTTGTAGGCTCCCGCAGTATACGTACTATCCACAGCCATTGCCTTTATATAATCCGGTAAACGATTGTTAGGTACTCGTCCATCCGTGTTTGACTGACCAGCTGTTATTATAACATGTGCAGGCTTCTGCCCTCTCGCCTGAATATAACAAAAGCCTAATACAAAAAACAAGATAAAAAAGAGTGTTCTCATGATCAATGATCCTTTAATTTTATAGTAATATTCTCCTGCAAAAATAAGGGTACTTTTACTATTCGACCATAGACTATTGTACACAAATACAAGGTCGATCATTCACATCGGGCACTACAGAGAAGATTTAAACTACCATTTAGAATAGCTTGGTTACTCAGGCTTCTGCCGTCTCTTTTTCTCCCTGTTCTTTCATTTCACCGCGTTGATATACGGACGGCGCTACCCCAAACTGAGTCTTAAAGCACTTACTAAAATAGAACGGATCGCTGATGCCAACCTTGTAAGCAACTTCCGCAACAGTCAGATTCTCACCAGACAATAACAACTCAGCCGCTTTTTTCATTCGTACAACCCGCAAATATTCATTGGGAGAATACCCCGTCACTCCGCGCAGTTTTCTATAAAATACCGTTCGTCCTAATTTCATCAATTGAGCAAACTCATCAATAGAGAATTCCGGACGAGAAAGATTCTGTTCCAGTACAACAGCCAATCGGTCGGCAAATTCCTTATCACGGTCAGTAGAGCATACGGCAGCACGAACAATTCCCGGCTCACTGGAGAATTTCTCCCGCAACTTATCACGCTGTTCTATCAAGCGGAATACGCGCGCCAACAGAAGTTTTATACTGAACGGCTTCGCAATATAGGCATCAGCACCGGCTTCAATTCCTTCCAGATGTTTTTCCGGAGAATTCAATGCTGTCAGCAAGATAATCGGGATATGACTTGTCGCAAAATCAGATTTCAATTTCTTTGTCACTTCAAATCCGGTCATTCCGGGCATCAGTACGTCACAAATAATCAAATCAGCATCATAGGTACGAGCCTTCTCAAATCCGGAAGTTCCGTCAGCAGCTACTTCAACTTCAAAATAAACTCCTACTTCTTCTTTCAAAAATTCACGGATATCATTATCATCTTCTATAATCAATACTTTACGCTTATTCAAAGGCTCTGCTATTTTCTCCGGTTCCGGTAGTTCTTCCGAAAGTTCCAGTAAATGATGTGCCTGCCCGCCTGCCTCTTTCAACAAGACATTACCGGGAATAAGGAAATCTTTCTCCGAATAAACACTTTTGTCCGTCGGGATACAAACGGTAAAGACAGAACCTCCGCCGTCATTGTCTTTATATTCAATCGTACCTTTATGCACCTGTACCAATTCATAACTCAGATGCAAACCAACTCCGATACTATCACCGGAAAAACTACTCTGCATAAATCTCTTGAACAACTCATTTTGCTTCTCTTTTGGAATACCAACACCTGTATCAGCTACTTGAATCTGCAATGTCTTCTTCACTTCATCTACCGTAACAGAAAGTATAATCGTACCGTTCGAAGGAGTATATTTAAAAGCGTTAGACAACAGGTTATAAGTCACTTTATCCAGATTACCCTTATCAAGAAACATCTTGTAAGACGGTATAGACGGAATAAAACGGAAATTCATATTCTTTTGCTCCGCTACATCACCGAAACTCAGGAAAATTTCATAAAGGAAAGCAATCACATCCGTTTCTTCCAAAGAGAGCGCCAACTTATTATTCTGCATCTTGCGGAACTCCAATAACTGATTGATCAGCCTCAACATTCGCTGAGTACTTTTATCCATCGTTTTGAGCGGGTGTATCAGATCACGGGGAATATCAGCAACCCGTTGAATCTTTTCCAACGCTCCTTGAATCAAAGTTAACGGAGTACGAAATTCATGGGAAATATTAGTAAAGAAAACCAGCTTATATTCCGTCAACTGTTTTTCCACATTAATACGATTACGCAGACTGTTAAAGTTACGCACAATACGGAAAGTAAAATATAAAGTTACAATCAGCAGCAGCACATATCCCAACATAGCCCAGTTCGTCTTCCAGAAAGGAGGCACAATGACAATCTTCAAGGTTGTTTCACTTTCATTCCAAACACCTGCTCCATTACATGACTTCACATGAAGTACATAAGTACCTGGGTTCAAATATTTAAAAGAAGCAAAATTCAACGGAGAAGGTGTGCTCCATCCCTTATCATAGTTTTCCAGCCAGTACATATACTTTGTACGTCCGCTGTCCGAATAGTCAAAAGTAGAGAAATCTATCAAGAATGAATTCTGAAAATACTTCAAAGTAATTTCATCCGAATAAGCAAGCGATTGTTTCAATGGAGAATCCTCCATAGTAGGATTTATCTGGGTACCATTCACATGCAAATCTGTAAAGACCACCGGAGAAAAAGTTTCGCTATCCTGAATTTTATCCGGATCAATGACAAGCAGACCGTAATTTGTGCCGAAAAGCAATTTTCCATCTACTCCCACACAAGCACTATTCTCACTATAAACATTACCCAAAGTATAGGAAGAAAAGAAATAATTTTCAAAAGAATGATTAGTCGGGTTAAACTTAGAAATACCATATTCCGTAGCTACCCATAAGTTTCCGTTATTGTCCCCCAAAATTGATTGAATCACATCATTAACCAATCCTTCAGAGGTTCCGTAATGTTCATATTTCAATGAACGGTAATTATCTTCCGGCTCACAAAGATTCAAGCCGGAGCCAGATGTCCCCACCCACATACGTCCTTTCGTATCACGGTAGATACATCTGATTTCATTGCTGCAAAATGTACCGTTTGTATAATTGAACAGATGATAATCGTCACTGTCAGCTATCAATGAATCCGGATGAAAGATGCACACACCCTCACTGGTGCCCACCCAGATCATTCCATTATCGTCTTCTTCTATTACTCGCACCATACGCAGACCAAACTTCTGCTGTAAAAAATGACGGAATTTATACTTGCCATCAGTCGTCGGTTCTGCCAGTTCAAGCCCACCGCCAAAGGTACCTATCCACATACGGTCTTTCCGGTCACGAAAAAGAGAAAAGACATTATTTTCTGATAACGAAGCCGGATCCGAGACTTCATTGCGATACCATGAATCTCCGATCTTCAATCCATTTCCACGGGTTCCCACCCACATTTCGCCTTGATTATCTTCTGCTATCGCATAAATATTGGAATGGAAATACTGATTGGACATTTTGGAATGAAGATTCGAGTCAAACGTATATAATCCGCCTTTACGTGTTCCGACCCAAATATCCCCATCCGGCATTTTAGTCAACATACGAATCGTATTCGAGCGGTCAAATAATTCACGGGATTCGGGATAAATACGCGAGGTTCCTTCATTCAGAACTGAAATACGGGATAAACCGGAATACTCTGAACTTACCCAAATACCTCCGGCACGATCCTCCATCACATATAACAGAAAATCCGAACTTATATGACTCTGATCATTTATATTAGCCAGAAAATGTTCTAACTTATCCTCTGTCGTGTCATAGGCAAACAATCCGTTACCATAAGTAGAAATCCAAATGATTCCCCGGGAATCATGGACAATATGATAACGTTCATAATCAATGTATCCCAGTTTATCTTCAGGTATCAACTGAAATTCTTTTCTTGCTCCATTCTTGGCCAAAATATAAGTGACACATCCCGTATGATTATATATCCAGAAGTCACCATGATTATCACAAATCACTTCACCATTTCTGATGTTCAGACCAGAGTCCACACTGATCTTGCGTGTATTGAAATCATAGTTAAAAACCCCGGTATTGGTAAGGATGACCCATTTATCGTTCAACAGGAAGTTTCCCGTAGGTGACGTCTTACCCGCAACAGCAGAAAGCGAACCGACTTTTGTCAGTTTTTGCTTTGTAGTCTGATAGCAGTAGATGTCTCCGTCCACTGTCAGAAAATACATATCATTCTTGAATGCCAGAGAAGAAGTAAAATGGAGTAATCTGTCTTCTACCTTATACTGTCCATCGGATACGGAAACTAAGCCACGCTGTGTCCCGATCCAGATTCGTCCGCCGGCATCTTCATTTACAAACTGTACCCGGTTATCCGGAAGATTTCCACGCTCCGTCTTAAATTCCGTAGACACCATCTGTCTGTCTTTCTGATGGACCATTCTGAGACAACCATTGCCGGAATGTCTGAGCCATACATCCCCATTAGCAGCAACAAATATAGACGAATAATTCTTTTCCAGCGCACCAGTCCCCGTATAGTCTACAAAACAGGCACGTTGCAAGTCATAACAGCTGAACAATTCCGGAGTTGTAGAGATCCATAAAAAACCATTTTTGTCTTCGGTAAGGTCATAAATCCGATTATCAGCCAAAGAGACTTTATCACCAATTTCCGGACGGAAAGTCAGAAAAGAGTTGCCATCATAGCGGCTTAAGCCATTCAGGGTAGCCAACCACAAGAAGCCTTTGCTATCCTGATACAGGTACCGAACTGAGTTATTCGGAAGTCCGTCACTTGTTCTCATTTGTTTGGAACGGAGTTCAATGCCGCCGTAAGCCGCATTGAAAACAAGAGTCATGAACAATGTGAAAAGTAATATGCGCCTCTGTGCCATATAGATTCTAAGATTAATGATAAATGCCAGACAAAAATAGTCAAGATAGTTGAAATAATAAAGAAACAATCCATAAATAGTATCAGGAGGATGCTTGTTTTTTAATCAAACATCCCCCTGATATCAATTCTGTCTAAGGGTTCTAGTCCATATGAAAGACTTCCGGCAATGGTATTGAAACCGGTGAATTGTCCGGATTCACTTCCATGATATCTGCCATATAATCCCACCATTTCTGTACAATCTCTGTGTTGCCCAAGTCCTGCGAACCTCCTTCTCCTTCTGTTTTCTGGAAAGCAAATAGAATATTGGTTTCTTTATCCCAATATATAGAATAATCCGACACCCCATTTTTTGAAAGCAGTGCTTTTAATTCAGGCCAGATAGCGGCATGCCTTTTTTCGTATTCTGCTTCATAGCCCGGTTTCAGATACATTTTGAATGCTTCTCGTTTCATGGTTCCTATATTTTAAAGTTAATCTTTTATTTATTCACTATCTACCGCAAAGATAGGAGCTGTTGTCTTCTGCTTTTCCTGATAATATTGCACGGCACTGTCATTCATCTGAGGATGCTGGGTGTTGAGCAAACGAATCATTTCCGCACCTGCCCAAAGCACCGGTCCGTATCCATGCGCCGCATATACATTGACCGGACGATAATAATAGAAAGCCGGATCGAAAGCCATACCGGTGCCTACGCAAGTGCCTTCCACCTGTCCTTCTTCATTTATCTTTCCGGCGACGGCATGCCATCCCAACTGGGCAACAGGACCATACGCTATCGCATCAATCCAACCTTTATTAATGGCGTGTGCCAGACAATATACATAGATAGCAGTTGCAGAAGTTTCCAGATAAGAATCATTGCGGTCGAGCAACTGGTGCCAAAGTCCTTCTCCACTTTGCAACGCCGTCACTCCGCGCACATGAGCACGGAAATAATCCATCACCTTCGGACGTTGGGGATAATCTTCCGGCAATACATCCAGCAGTTCACAAGCTGTCAGCAGCGCCCATCCATTGGCACGTGCCCAGCAAAAAGCCGGATGATCCGTACTGCTTTCCACCCATCCGTGTCTGTACAATCCCTTTTCGGGGATAAACATACGGTCTGCAAATTGCAGGAATTGCTTCACGGCTTCTGCCAGATATTTATTCTTCGCTTCCTTATCATAACGACTCATCTGCGCTACCGCCGGAATGCCCATAAACATATCATCCAGCCAAAGAGTATTCCGCTGAGGACGATTACGGGCAAACGTTCCGTCTGCCAGACGATATTCTTTGTTGATGATAAAATCAAAGTAATTCTGAATTAATCCGTCAACCGGAAGAGACTCGTCTTTCAACCGTAATTTAATCATGGCAGTACATACGGCTCCCGCATCATCCAACGCATGAGGAGTCAGGATTTGCAACAATTGCGAATCAGTCTTCCCTTTTTCTTCATAGACACGTTTGAAATGCGGAGCGACTTCCGCCAAAAAGCGGAAACGATTCTGAACATAGTCAGTATAACGCTTATCACCTGTTGTTTCGGCAGCCGCTATCAGAGCGGAATAAGTGACACCCCATTCATAACTTGCCAGACGAAAAGCCCCGCGTTCCAGCTGCGCCTCATCCCCCATTGCAGTATAATCCGTAATCACCTTACCGGTATTCTTATCCACTACACGGGCCGGTGTCTCCTTATCTATATACGCAAAAACACGATCGATGTCTTTTTTAACCTGTTCGGGGGTCAAATCACCATAAGTACCCTGATAAGCAGGTTGCAGTAAATGCAAGGGGGTATTTGAATCATTGATTACTGCTTTCTTTTTCTGCGCACAGGCAGGTAGTGCTACCAATAACGCAGCAACGGTCATCATACGATAATTCATAATTTACTTTTTAGGTATTTTACATCCTCTGAATATAGTGCCACGCAACTCCGGACCAAAATAGAATCCGGACTGAGTAGGCTGATTATAAGCCACATTTTGAGTCGCAATACTGATACGGTAAACCGGATCTTCCAGGAAAGTATGGAAACGGTAGTCCGTAGGAATGGTAGAGACATAAAGCCTCAAAGCTGTATTATCGGCTGTACGCAACAATACTTCTTCTCGCCAGTCTCCTACAATATCTCCTTGCAGACAAGGAGTTGACTTTGTTCCGTTATTAGAAAGAGCACCTTCAAAAACTGCGATACGTTCACAAAGTCCTTTCTCCCAATTATATTTACTGACTACATTACGATCCAGCAACTCACGCAAGAGATCACCATCCCACCAGACAGCCATATTCGTAGACAATCCTCTGACTCTGGAAGCAATCACTTCTCCTTTCACATTTCTGACACCTTTAGAATCTAAAGACCACATTTCAACTCCGGGATGATTAGGATCAATATCAGCAGCCATACAACGACCTACATCTGTATTACTCTTTATCTGGAAAATAATTTCTCCCGTAGCTGCATCCCGGAAAGTTGAGCCATCTCTTCTATTCTCGTGGCAACTCCAAACCTGCAATCCCGGACGGGAAGGATCAAAGTGAGTCAGATGCATAGCATCACCATGCCCCATGCGGGTAGAATAAAGTCCGGTTCCATCGTTATTGATCGTACATTGTCCATATACAATCTCATCGCAGCCGTCACCATCTACATCACCTACACGAAGATTATGGTTTCCTTGTCCGGCATAAGCTCTGCAACCGGGATTATTACTGTCGAATACCCAGCGGTTCTTCAAATTCTTACCATCCCAGTCATAGGCAGCCAATACAGTACGTGTATAATATCCACGGCACATCACCACACTCGGATGTACTCCATCCAAATACGCAATACAAGCCAGATAACGGTCACTACGATTGGCACGTCCGTCGCCCCAGTCCATCAGATTGCCACGTTCGGGCACATAATCAATCGTTTGCATTGCTTCTCCGGTCAGTCCGTTAAAGATGGTCAGATACTCCGGGCCTGTCAGAATACGTCCTCGCTCATTCCGATAATCCGCATTCGCATCACCGATCACCTTTCCCGTTCCGTCTACTGTTCCGTCTCCGGTCTTCATTACCACTTCCGCACGGCCGTCACCGTCCAGATCGAAGACCATAAACTGTGTATAATGTGCACCGGCGCGTACATTGCGTCCCATATTGATACGCCACAACTGCTGCCCGTTCAACTTATAACAGTCAAAAATCACCGGTCCCGTATAACCGTCATGAGCGTTATCATGTGCATTGGACGGATCCCATTTCAAAATAATCTCATATTCACCATCCCCGTCTACATCACCGATACTGGCATCATTCGGAGCATAAATGTATGCTTGTCCGGACGGAGTAGTACCTCCCTCGGGGCGTACCAAAGGAATATTTAAATATCCTGTCGGAGCATCTGCCGGCAGTTGATAATTGCTTTCTGTTTTACCTTTTATAGCTTTTACCGTATAGAGTGCAGGTTCTGTTCCCTGATAAGAATCCTGGAAGAAAGTTGCATTTTTCAGCGGATGTTTATTCACCTTTTTACCATCCCGGTATATATCAAAGGATTCGTCCATCGGATCAGAAGAAAGATAGCGCCAAGAAACGACTACGGTTGACGGATTCTCACGAATGGCAATTACGCCACGTCCTAAATGTTCTCGTTTCAGTTTAGTAAAATCATAGTTTGGCTGGGCAACTACAAAAGTCGCTATTACCAACAAACTAAAAAAGATGCTTGTACATTTCATAGTTTTATCATTAATCAAAGTGTTCTTATCATATTTAGAATAACGTCGTGCAAAAGTAAGCGATATGGTCTACCCATAAAATAGAATATCGTACAAATCTATGTATAAATTGCCTTTTTAACCATCGCACTCCCTTTCCGAAGGCATTATGGACAAATTTAAATACTTGTGGACAATATTCCATTGAAGAGGAAAAAAGATTCCCCTATCTTTGCCCGTGAAATCAATTATAGTAGCTAATTTTATTTATAAACAGTTTTTATACCATGAAGAAATTACTCCTCTCATTTATTACAGCAACTCTCCTGAGTAGCATGTCTGCCGGTTCAGCCGGTGCGCAAGAGTTGCCCGAACAAAAGGAGACTTTGGCAACCATCGTAAAAGTAAACGACTACTTTATGAAAAAGTATGCCGATTATACCCTACCCTCGTTTTTTGGCAGAGTTCGCCCCAGCAATATCTGGACTCGCGGAGTATATTATGAAGGGCTGATAGCTTTATATAGCATTTACCCGCGCGAAGATTATTATAGCTATACATACGATTGGGCGAATTTCCACAAATGGGGAATGCGTAATGGAAACACGACCCGTAATGCGGATGACCAATGCTGCGGACAAGTTTACATTGACCTATATAATATGTGTCCCTCCGACCCTAACATGATCCGGAATATAAAAGCCAGCATCGATATGGTCGTAAATACTCCGCAAGTAAATGATTGGGACTGGATTGACGCTATACAAATGGCAATGCCGATTTATGCCAAGTTTGGCAAGATGACCGGTGAACAAAAGTACTACGACAAAATGTGGGATCTGTATTCCTATACCCGCAACACAGAAGGAGAAGCCGGTATGTACAATGCCAAAGAAGGATTATGGTGGCGCGATCAGGATTTTGATCCTCCTTACAAAGAGCCGAACGGCAAGAACTGCTACTGGTCCAGAGGAAACGGTTGGGTATATGCAGCCCTTGTGCGTGTATTGGATGAAATCCCCGCTGACGAAACACATCGTCAGGACTATATCAATGACTTCCTGACCATGAGCAAAGCCTTGAAGCAATGTCAGCGTACAGACGGCTTCTGGAACGTAAGCCTCCACGATGAAAGCAATTTCGGAGGTAAAGAAACTTCGGGCACAGCCTTGTTTGTATACGGAATGGCATGGGGAATCCGCAACGGATTACTCGACCGTAAAGAATATCTCCCTGTTGCACTGAAAGCATGGAATGCAATGGTAAAGGAGGCGGTTCATCCGAATGGTTTCCTGGGCTATGTTCAAGGAACAGGCAAGGAACCGAAAGACGGCCAGCCGGTAACTTACAAAAGTGTTCCCGATTTTGAAGATTATGGTGTAGGTTGTTTTCTACTAGCAGGTACAGAGATTTACAAGTTAAAATAAGAGCATTATTTATCAGGTAAATGAAAAACAAGATATTTCACTGCTTATGCTGGCTCACAGCCATCATATGCAGCTTGCAGATGCAGGCACAAAACAACATTGCTTCTCCAATGAAAGATGTGAATCAGGTGGTAGACAACACACTGGACAGTCTGAATAAAGCACGCACGGCACGCCCCGTTGCCGGAGCAAGCCGTAAAGGTAACAATCCGGTCTTATTCCTGGTCGGCAACTCTACCATGCGCACCGGTACTTTAGGAAACGGCAACAACGGCCAATGGGGCTGGGGATATTACGCAGGAGATTATTTCGACTCCAACCGAATCACCGTTGAGAATCATGCTTTGGGAGGAACTAGCAGCCGCACCTTCTACAACCGCCTCTGGCCGGATGTAATCAAAGGCGTGCAAGCCGGAGACTGGGTAATCATCGAACTGGGACACAATGATAACGGCCCCTATGACAGCGGACGTGCCCGCGCCTCCATTCCGGGAATCGGCAAAGACAGTCTGAATGTGACAATCAAGGAAACCGGAGTCAAAGAGACTGTATATACCTACGGAGAATATATGCGCCGTTTCATCAACGATGTAAAAGCCAAAGGAGCACACCCGATTTTATTCTCCCTGACTCCCCGCAATGCCTGGGCAGACAAAGACAGCACCATCATTACCCGTGTCAACAAAACATTCGGTTTGTGGGCAAAGCAAGTAGCGGAAGAACAGAATGTTCCTTTCATTGATTTGAATGATATCAGCGCCCGCAAGTTTGAGAAATTCGGCAAGAATAAAGTGAAATATATGTTCTATATCGACCGCATTCATACCAGCGCTTTTGGTGCCAAAGTGAATGCCGAATCTGCCTCTGACGGAATACGCGCCTGCGAAGGGCTGGAATTGGCAAAGTATCTGAAACCTGTTGAAAAGGATGAGGCTACCGGTTCGAGCCGCAAAGAAGGACGCCCGGTATTGTTTACCATCGGTGACAGTACGGTTAAAAATAAAGATAACGATAAAAACGGTATGTGGGGATGGGGCAGCGTGATAGCAGATGAGTTTAATTTGAATAAGATATCTGTTGAGAATTGCGCTATGGCAGGACGCAGCGCCCGTACATTCCTTGACGAAGGTCGCTGGGATAAAGTATATCATGCACTCCAACCGGGAGACTTTGTTCTTATCCAGTTCGGACACAATGATGCCGGAGAGATAAATACCGGAAAAGCCCGTGCCGAATTGCCCGGCTCCGGAGAAGAAAGCAAAGTATTTTTAATGGAGAAAACAGGTAAATATCAAGTCATTTATACTTTCGGCTGGTATCTCAGGAAGTTTATCATGGACGTTCAGGAAAAGGGTGCGATACCTATCGTTTTAAGCCATACCCCACGCAATAAGTGGAAAGACGGAAAGATAGAACGCAACACTGCCTCCTTCGGCAAATGGACACGCGAAGCTGCCGAAGCTACCGGAGCCTATTTTATCGACCTGAATAAAATAAGTGCTGACAAGCTCGAAAAGAAAGGTATCAAGAAAGCGGCAGATTATTATAACAATGACCATACGCATACTTCTTTGAAAGGAGCGCACATGAATGCCAAAAGCATCGCAGATGGACTGAAAATGGCTGATTGCCCGTTGAAACAGTACTTGAAATAAGAGACAGACTCATCTGATATATTCATAAAGCGGTTAATGCATTTCACTGACAGTGCATTAACCGCTTTCTTCTAGCTATTATTCATCCATCGGAATGACCTCTTGCATATAGATAGCATCAAGGCTCCAAAGTGCCGCATCATTTGTACTGATGCTGACGCATTCATCCAAAGGGGCCGGAACTTCGGGTGGAAACAGTTTAGTGATCCGGAAAGGAGGCGCAGGTGTATGTTCCAGTCGGGTGAATAAATCCTCCCATGCTTCTTTTGCCATTAGTGCATCCCGCTTGTGGTAAGCAGCGTATGCCATCAGACGGGAAATTCGGAAACGGCTATGATTCAATTCCCACGCCTTTTGCTTATAACGTGCCGCATGGTCCAGCCACGCGTCTTTCCATTCGGGAAGGTCAATCATACGTATCATTTCGTTCATTACCTCAAAACCACCCATAATAGTCATTAAATGATTCGAAGATTCCAACTTGGGATCACATTCACTGGTGATGATTCCCGTTGCCGGATCGAAACCCAGCGCTTTGGGTCCCGTAAAGATACGGTTGGGCAGGGCTGCTATACTTTTCATTCCGGCTACGATCTTATCCCGGTAAACAGTGTTGCCTGTACGCTCCCACTCCGTCATCCAGTTTCCGGCATACGCCAGCCAGTCCGGACCGATACGCAGTCGGGCAGGCGCCGTACAGGGATATTCACTGCGAGGCTGTGCCAGCCGCATAGGGTCTAATTCATATAGTTTCTGATCGGCATCCTTTACTTCAGTCATCAAGTCACCGCAACGTTCATCGGTAGTGAGATAATAATAGAAACGGTTCCATGCAGCCTGACTGATCCGGGCTTCTTTGGCACCGCATCCCCAATGGCTGACATTATGTCGGCTGCCTAATCCCGCGTTCGGTCCGATATGGTAAACGTCCACTTCGGCTGTATGACGGGTCATAGCTTCTGCCATACGCCAGATATCTTCACGACCTGTACGCAGGAAGTTGTACCACAACCACATATTAGAAGCCAGTTCCGTATTGTCCCAGGCAAATCCACCTATATCATAACGCCAAGTATGACGGACCGAGTCATAAGCATGCATCACATCTCCATAATTCCAAAAGCCATACCATTTATTCTGCTCTATGGCTTTACGATAAAAATCAATATATGCATCCAGGCGATCTTCTACCCGCGCACGAAAAGAAGTACTCCGGTCCGGAAGGCTCCATACGCCGAAAGCCTGCTGTGCATGAAGATAGTCTGGTGTGGGCAGCAATATTCCCGGTTCTGAGAGTGATTCAGCAACATCGGCAAAAGCCTTTTTTCCTGCATAACCTTTCTGTGGAATAAGTGTGAGTGTAGTGGTGCGGGCAATGCCATAAGGAGTACTCATTCCCTCCTGAACATCTTCGTAGCTGGCATTCAGATCATGAGCGACATTATCGTAGTGACGTAAGTCCATCGGTTCTCCTTCGGGGCTCCATAACCATGCCGTGATCGTTGCAGATGAAGTTTTGGCGCCCGATATTTCGAGGGATGAAGGATATGACTGCCAAAAATCATGCAGGCAGAGTCCCAAACCTCCCGTAATATCACCGACAAAAGCATAGCCTCCGCTACGGGTGCCGGAGAAAGTTCCTATCCAAGGATTATTGTCATTGGCACGTTTGCGAATGGAGAAAGCATCAGCAGAGAGTTGAGACAGGCGATAATCGTTCCATGAAGCCCAGTTATCAAGAAGATCACGATTCTTCCCGTCAAAAGCCTCGTAAGGCGGGATGCGTTTGCCATCCATCTGTTGCTGTTGCAGAGAAAGTGTATCCTCTTTGCCGAGTGTCAGTTTACGCCGTCCTGCCAGCGGTTGTACCGGTTCACTCCAGACGCCTCCATTGGCACAAGAGAAAGCGACATGACGGTTATAAAGAGCTTCACGCATAGGAGCATCCATACGAATGCCCAAGGCACGAATAAAATCCTTATTTTGATCTCCGTCGTACACAAAGCTATGTACGATCTTGATCTGCTCACTTCCGGCGTAGAAGTAGAGACGGACTACGAACGGAAGCCACTCCCGTCCGGTTTCACTTCTGTGGGTGCCTTCCAGTTTGACGAGTGTCCGCACCTTACCTATACGTTCTACTGTGGCCGATGTCAATCTTCCGGTATAGTTAGTAAAAGTGATTTGAGAAGTATTTTCAAGGACCGGTTCGCTTTGAGTGTTGCATACAAGACGTGCTTTTTCACCGACTTTCACTCCTTCACGGAACAGACTGTCAATCATAAAATCTCCCTGACGAGGGATGTAAGCGGAAATAATTCCTGTCTCTATGCGGATACTTTGAGGTGTTTCAACAACAGATAGGGATAATTTATTGCTACGATCATCGGCAGTCCTTGAAGATACTTTTTCTTTTGACTTTTTTCCGGTCTTTTTGAGTAGCAGTTTCTCCGTATTTTTCGGAATAACTCCGGCTATCCCTTTCCATTTCACAGAACCATCGGGCCAGTAGGCCAATGCCCAAGTATCTGTCGGAAGCATTTCACCTTTATCGGTCATCAGCTGCAAAGTGTGCTCCGGGTATAATTCTCCTTCATTGAAGGGAACTCCCAGACTTACCGCTTTGTTTTGCTGCGGAGTATTACCGATCCAGTGTAATGGTATTTCAGAAGTTTCCTGCGACGAACATTCATAATGAAAATTGGCGATACGAGTTCGGGACAAGGTGGTACGAAAGCCGAACCAACCTTCCGTAAGGGGTTCGGCATCGCGGAAATCCACCAATCGCACTCCATTTATATAATAACTAACCCTATTATTTTCATTCGTTATCCTGATATGATACCACTTGTTTGCCTCCAACAAATGATCGGCATCTGTATATTCTTTCAAGATTGCGGGACGGGCTTTTGCATTTGTAACAGCCGCTTCGTTGCCGTCATAACGGCGAAAACGTGTAGTAGAATTATGATTCCCACCGTATCCCATATAGTAAAGTTGCAGGGAATAACAGTTCAGAAAGATGCCATTACGCCATTTCTCACGTTTCCAGATATTATCGGGGTATTGAGGGTCCGAAGCCATCCAAAAACAATTCAAGTCACTCAAGCGATCGCCTTCTGCCTCAACAACGACACACGCATCGTACTCAATGGTTACCTTGCCACTCATCTTTTCTTTTCGCCAAAGAGTTAAGCCTTTGGGAGAAAGAATTTCAGCGGTATCACCACGAAAGGTTACTTTATAATCCGGAGATTCGGACTCTACTTTCCAGTATTTATGAAACTGGCGGGCGTTGAGTCCGGAGGTTTTATTATCTTGGGCGTTCGATGCCAAAGTAATAAGCAAGAACAAAAAAATAGATATGCTTTTCATATGCTAATTTAGGATAAGGAGTTCCATTATAAGGAACATTCTCAATGGTTTCACATCACAAAATTAGAAAATACCACCCGAATGATAAATAGAATATCATTCATTTAAATGGATATTTGTTCAACAAACGGTCTTCTTCCAGCAAACAGCAATATCATTGATTGTATTAAAAGTGACAAATACAAAAAAAACGATCTGATAACCAAGCCTAACTTGATATCAGATCGATTCATTTATCTTCAGCGTATATATCTATTTTTGAAACACAAGCTCACCCATACGGTCTGCCGTACTAAAGACTATGGAACAAAGGCCATCTTTTATTTGCAACACTTCCATTCCAGCCAGTTGAACGATCTCCGGTTCAGCTCCGGTTTTACTACTCAAGATCTCTAACGTGGCATTCGACTTCACACCAACCGACAAATCACCGTCGCAGGATAACACATATTGTCTTCCTTCCATTACGTTGGTAATAGCAACACTATTGACGTCGGTGAACAAACTCCAATTATTGGCTTTATTTAATTCAATCATGTTTCCCCATACAAAACGCTGATTATCGGTGCTCAATACACTTGATACAACCACTACATCAAGTGATACGCTGTGTCCTTCCAAATCTGTTACATTCAAGACGACTTTGCCGTATTTCACTCCCTGAATGTATATCAGATTTTCACGATACTTGGCGGTAGCATAACCTTCTTCAGAAAAAGAAAACTGGTATCCACCGCTTCCGCTTTCAATCTTTAGTATACCTTCACTTCCTTCTTTGATTTGAATAGCTGTACGATCAAGCTTCAGTTCAGCAACCGTATCTTCGTCTTTGCAAGACGAAAAGAGGCTGAGTTGAGATAATATCAAGACAAAAGATATTATATAAATATTAATAAACTGTTTCATATTATTCTAAGTTTATCCGTTTTATCTTTTAAATTTAAGCGCAATAGATTTTGTAATGTTTCCGTTTGCATCTTCAATGACTGCCTTCACTTCAAGCACGCCGCTAAAATCAGACAAGTCTATTGAGTTCTTATCAAACTCCGTCGTTTCTTCGCCATCTACAATCACATACATCTTCGTGAACGATGCAGCTTCGGGTCCCACTACACTGGCTTTACTTCCAACTACAACAATTGTCGGCTTCTTCAACCAACCAAAATCAAGATCAGTAGGTTCACCTGTAGCAAAACATCCCATTCCCCAAAAACGTAATTCCGCATCAGTAGTCAGCTTTCCGAAATTAACATCAGGCAAATCTCCGTTAGGCTTGCGGTCTCTCATCAATTCCGCTTCTTCCAAACTAATAAAATCGGTTTCTATCACTTCCTCGCTACCATCAAACGAATTGTTGGATACTTCGCTCTTCGCCCTGTTCACCATTACAATATGCTTACTACCCGATCTTGTAACCAATGATAAGTTGTTCTTAACCATATGATCATATCCGTTGACATCAGTCGGAGGAAGCGCCAGAGGTGACTCACGGTTTGTCATATTATAGTTTTCTCCGCTATTGACAGCCGTATTGCTCTCAAATATAATTCCACCTAAATGATGATTGGCATAAAATCCTCTCAATCTATTGTAATAAGCCAAACTATTCCGTACCTCATGTTGAGGGATCACACTGGGTATGGCAGGCAGTTTGTCGGCAGCCATTCCATAGCCTCCGGCTTTAAAACCGGTACCGTCACCAGCAACTTCTTTGGTTCCGGGTTTATACCCATTCAAGAAAGACCAACAATTAATTATCTTCACAGCCTCGAAGCAATTGATCAAATCGAAACCATCATCACTATTGTACCATGCGCGACATCCTTCGAACACATTTCCCGTGCCTTTGCCTTCGCCAACTGAAGATGAGTTAATGTGACCGCCAAAACCATCAACATTGCCCCCCTTACCACCTTCGGAAACCGAATCATAATTGTTGTAAGCATCACAGTTCAAGATGTGATTATTGCTTCCTCCAAGCAAATAGAAACCAATTGCCATACCATCATGCGTTCTCAAATCTTCAAATTTGTTATTATTGGCTCCTTTTACAATACGGAAACACTCTGATTGCGTATGACCGGTAATAGTCACTTGCGTACCGATGACATCAAATCCCTTTAGATAAAGATTGGAACCTGTAACATAAAACACCGTAATACGCTGATCTTTCGGTTTTACCTGCGAAAGATCAAAAATGGGCCTCCCCTGTTTATTCGGATTAGCCAAATAAGAAATAGGTTTACCTGCTTCACCACTTTTATTCATATGAAATACACAATGATAAAGTCCGCTATTGGTAGTTGTCATCGGCACTTGATTGGCGGGAACCACATATGTTCCCGGATTGATATAAACTACATCTCCCGCAGCTACCACTTCCTGCACTTTTACTAAAGTGGCAAAAGGTTTATCTGAAGTTCCCGGATTAGAATCACTTCCCTCAGGATCCATATAATATGTCTTTTGTGCGGCTAGAGGGACTGATAACATCAGTCCCAAAAGTAAGTACGTTATTTTTATTATATCTTTCATAATTATCTTTTTTTGATTGAAAAACATGCTATTTAATGAGAAGAAGACTTACCTTGCAAGTCCCAAGGTACGAAATAAGCACCATTCATAATCTTGGCTTTTACTTCTGCTTGTTTAGCCTGATCGGATTCATATTTCTGCCCGACAAAATCTGCTATGAATGAATAGTCATTCCAACGTTTTGCCACACGAATCATAAGCGGATAAGTTTTTCCTTCACAAGGGAATTCCAAGAAGGCTTCTTTCACCAATTCAATATCATTATGCTTTTTGATCTTGTCCTCGTCACTCAAACCGTCCAATTTTTGTTCTGCTACAATCTCCTCTTTGATGTCTTCCGGGGTCTGCCACATATCGCGCTTGCCAAGTCCTAAAATACCGCGAACACCGTTATCGGCATACGTGCGGCGGAATCCCGCATAAAGTGTTGTCCACAATCCCCAGTTGCAATTCAGTCCTTGCCATTGTTCGCCCAATACTACACCGGCTCCGTAGAAGGGATCCACACCAGTATTCATCAAGACGGATACCGGCTCAAAACGTCCCATATTATTCAGCGCTTCAATCGCCATGAAATAAAGATCAGAAGTGTGATAAATCATTATATATGTATCATCATGAGCAACAGTATGTCCGCTCTTTCTAAATCCACGGTATTTGCGTATCGCATATTCCACATCTTTTTCGATTTCCTGAATGGCTCTGAAACGCGTATCAGATGTTTTAATAGCCGTTGCATCAGCAGACGGATTGAAAGTAATATCTTCAAAACGTTTTGCACCCGGCACGGAAGCACGCATCATATAGCTTCCGCTACGGTCGAAATGATTCAATAACGAATTCTGTTGATTGTATTTATAATCATACATAATAACAGATTCAGTTGCTGTCAGCATTGGCATCTCAGAGTCATATTGCTGACCGTAATTGCTACCGTAACTTCCCGAACGCATATACTTGATATTAGCAACATTTCCCTGATACTCAGCCAAAGCAAAAGTTCTGCTCATTTCTCCAAGAATCGTTGTAGCCGCTTTCTGATAATCTCCTTTCCAAAGTGCGATTTCTGCTTGCAGTACGAAGTATCCGGGAACCATCATATTCCATCTTTTATATTCATCGTTTGTGGAAGTAGCTCCGTTAGCAGGATCGAGCCACTCATTCCATGACATATTGTATGTACCGTTTATTCCATCAAAGCCTGTATTCAACAGTTTGTCACATTCATCGATAAGTTCACTTAAGTTCTTAGGAGTTTGGTTGACGATATCTTTCATGCTGTGCATCGGATCATCAAACCATATAGCCTGTCCGTAAATCTTTGCCAACATGAGATAAGTCCATGTCTTCAACCTCACCGTGCTACTAATCAGACCTCTATAATCATCGTCATCTACAGTAGTAACATGTATATCTCTGTATTCTTTTGCTTTCTGCAGATAATCATTGCAAGCAATGATTACATCATAATACTTGGCAGGGTCGGCGTATGTGTTACCGCTCAAATCATCATCATAATTATAGATGCTGTAAAGGTCTGCCGGTGTATTTTCGGTAGGTTCCAACAGTTCTCCACGCATATCAGTCAGATAAATAGCTTTGTCTCCGATAGCTTGTATCTTTGTAATGATACCCAGAAAACCGGAATAAAGCTCGCTGCCTTCCTTGATATATCTGTCACCATTCAAAGTCGTATCATTGTTCGGCTCGAAGAAGTCACTGCACGAAGCGATCATCATCGCCAGTAACCCTATAAATAGTATTTCTATCTTAAACTTTTTCATTTTCATTAGAATTTTAAATTAACGCCCATTTTCACTGTTTTGGGTTGCATTAGCTTTGCATTATCAAAACCTTGCATATTCTCAGCATAAGAATAAGAGAATTCAGGGTCCATTCCCAAATAATCTGTGAAGGTCAATAGGTTCTCGCCTGTCACATATATTGTTCCCGAACGGAAGAAATTCCAAAGTGTTTTAGAGAAAGTATAGCTTACTGTCACATTCTTCATTCTTAGGTAAGATGCATCTTCCATCCAGCGAGAAGAGAAATAGCTGTTGCCCACAGGATCTTTCCATGTTGCCTTCGGCATATCGGTCTTCTGTCCTTCTACTGTCCAACGGTTTACAGCTGCAATACTTTGGTTGTTGGTAGTAGACACAGCCTCCAATTGTTGTCTGACAGCATTGTATGCGATGTTGTCTTTTGAGTATGAGAACTCTGCAGAAAGTGCGAATCCTTTGTATTTCAATTGTGTATAGAAACCTCCAAAGTACGAGGGAGCAGCACTGCCAAGAAGAACACGGTCTTTATCGTCGATGCGGTTATCACCATTCTGATCTACAAAACGTACATCGCCGGCATTATAACGACGTCCGGTACGGTTACTGAGATTTGCAGCATCAGCTTCAGCTTGTGTGGAATATACTCCGTCAGCCTGATAACCGTAGAATTGGTAAGGAGATTCTCCCACACGGTTGACCATCTGCACACCATTATCGTAACTCAACACAATTTGTTCTTCACCACCCAATGACTTGATCTTATCTCTGGAGCGAGTGATGTTTCCACCTACGATCCACTCGAAATTACGAGTGCGCACCAATGAAGCCTGCACTGACAACTCTATACCTGTATTCTCCAACTTACCTACATTCGCATAATAAGGAACCGATCCATAAACGGATGAAAGAGGCATGGCTGAGATCATATCGCTGATTTGATTGTTGTAATAATCAAAAGATACGTTCAGGCGATTGTTTAATACAGACAAATCCAATCCGAGATTCAAAGAAGCATTCTTCTCCGGTTTCAATGATACGTTCGGAATATTAGAACGAACGATGGTTGACAACTGCATGTAAGGCACTGTAGAATAATAGTATCCACCCATCTGTGAAGAGAAGCGTGAGTTACCTGTCAGTCCGTATTCGGCACGTACATTCAACTTATTGAGCCATGTAACATCAAGAAGCGGTTTCCATCCTTTTCCCAGCAAGGTTACTCCTACTGACGGATATGTATAGAAACGAGCTACATCCGTACCGGTAGAAGAAGCTGCATCAACAGCTATATTCACAGATGCCTGTACCATATTATTGTAAGTATAGTCGGCGTGTCCGTAAAAGTTTGTCCAGTTCCAGCTATTGATATAACCCAAGAAGCGTCTTCCGTCAATCGTGCTGCCTAATGTCTGGTAAAAGTCATTACCAGTGTTGCGCCCTTCTCCTGCATCATATTCGTTTTTAGTAGTCATCAACTGCCATCCGGCTATTGCATTCAACTGATGAACATAATTGAATGTTTTCTTATAACTTGCATTCAAGTTGGCGAAAAAGTTTGTTGTTACAGCTACTCCGTCGCTTACCGCATTATTTCGCAAACCATATTTATCGCTTAGCGGCACTATAGTGGCTTCGCTTGCTCCGGGGATAAAGAGATGTTCGTTATCGTAATTATAATACAGACCTACTGTTCCGGTCAGTGTCAGTTCACGGAAAGGGTTGTATGCGATACCGGCTTTCATATTCAGATCATATTGGCGATTGCGAGAATCCAACGTGTTAACGATAGCTAAAGGATTGCTGACACTGTAATCTCGGCTCTTGCTCCGTCCATAGAAATGCGATGCGTAAGTCTTTAACGTATTTCCCTCGCGGTCTTTTTCGTATGGACTCAGGAAAGGAGATCTTGCGTAAGCTGCCAATATAGGATTCGTCGTAATATCCATGCCCTGCATCTGATAATGTCCGTTCATATAAGCCAAACCTACCGTTGCAAAAATATTCAGTTGTTTATTGACCAATACATTAGCATTCAATAATGTATGAAAACGTTCCATACTTGTGTTATCCATCAGGCCATTCTCGCGGTAATACCCTAATGATAGGTCGTACTTAGCAATATTATCACCACCTTCTACTCTGAAAAGATGATCGGTGGAAGCGGTGTTCTTGTAAATCAAATCCTGCCAATCTGTATTATTGTTATACAGATAGTTGTAACGTGGATCGTTCGGATTCTGCATGAAAGGGAAATTGTTATAGAAGTTCTGCGGGTCCTTAGAAATAGTCATTCCCATATCTGCCAGATACTGTTTGTAGTCATCCAGTCCCATCACCGGCATCCGCTTATCATTCCAGTTGATTCCGTATGATCCATAATAGCTTACTCGCGTCTCCAAGTCATTGGATGCCGTACCGTCTGTTTCGATCAAGATTACACCATTGGAGCCCATTGAACCATACATGGCCGCCTCAGCACCTTTCAATATAGTGATATTCTGTATATCCTGCAAATGATAAAACTGGAAGATATCGCGTGTAAAGCCATCAATCAGTGCCGAAGGTGTTTTATCGGGCATGTGGGGCACACCGTTTATCACAATCAAAGGAGCGTTATCACCAGTCAATGTGCGGATCCCTCGCAAGTTATAATAACTGCCTTCTCCCGGCATACCACTACTGCGTTTCACTTGTAAACCGGCAACTTGTCCTGCCAATGCGCGATCAATCTTCGTAGTTCCCGGCATAAAATCTTTCTTAGCGATATTAGTAGCAGCCGTATAGTCTTCCAACTGCATTTCCCCTTCCCGACGGAAGGGGAGAATCATAGTCTCATTATATTTATATTGATTTTCCGGAATCAAAGTAATCACAATATTCGAACGTTCTCTGATTAGCTGTTTCACGGAGAAATACCCCGGAGCCCATACAGAAATCTCGCCAGCTTTAGAAAGATCCTTCACTTCAAACTGGAATGCACCTTCTTTGTTTGTAGTTACATTCATCGTATCCAGTACTGTGACAATGGCGCCTTCAACCGGCTGATTTGTCGCTGACAAAATCTTACCTGTCAGTTTTTGGCCTCCTTGTCCCCATGTATTTGCCACCCCACATACGAGTAGTGCAGAAATACTAAGTATTCTTTTTATCTTTTTCATATCCTGTTTATCAAGGTTAATACAAATCTACTGTTGGACGGAAACACCAAGTGGTGGGTTCCATGTCACTTTTTGCACCTTTCGTAAATTCAATCGTTACTTCAAGTTCTTCCGTTTTGTCAAATATGACAACCCCAAGATCCGTAGATCCGTCACGGTCGTACCTGCTATCTTTGTAAAGTTCGCTATATCCACCGCCACTACGGTCATGATTGGAACCTTTCATGGTAGAAGATGGAATAGGGCCGCTCTCACATTTAGGAATCTTCTTGCCATTCAAATAAAAGGTTGCATTTACTTGCGAACGAGAGCCGTTGAATCCCATATAGAAATTGTATGGTCCGGCAGGTATTTTATAAGGTACAGCCGTAAAGCCTGTAGTAGAAGCCTTGTCTTCAACCAGTCGATAGCATTTGAATTTAAAAATTCCTGGTCGGTCAGTATCTACAACCCACAACATCATAGATCTACAATAAACAGCCGGCAGCCACGGTTTGGGCTGATTAGCACCTACATATTGTTTTACACGGTTCATTTGTACGTTCTCACCAATATCTTTCAGATAAGTACTGATGTAATTATATCCGGGATAATAGTACTTTTTATCTTCATCCGTCAATTGGTCAAACGTTTCAAAACGTTCCTTGATTCTCCATATCAATATCTTGTTGGTCGGTATTTTCAGTGAAGTTATCTTATAAGCAACGCCGTTACTCAACTCTACCGGATTATCAAGATCTACCTTATTTACTGTTGTACGCCATTGTTGGTCAAAAACAGAATAGAAGTCCTGCGTTGAAGTCGGATCACTTTCATTATAAATAAAGTCTTGTTTTACATACTTTTTACTAAAGAAAGCTGTCTGGAATATCCAGTTGTTCAAAATAGAGTCTTCACGTTCCATATTCCACGATTTCAACTTCTCTTTTGCTTCTTTCAACGCATTTTCTATCAAGTCATTAGATGGTACCAGCAATGTAGCGGTAATGTTCTCTGAATAAAGATCTAACTTCTTATCTGCAAAATACTGACTCTTTTCTGTGAATACAGAGTCATATACCGTATTTCCTGTTTTATCAATTCCTATAGGTGTACTTGCAGCTTTATCAAATACTCTTTGTGTACGGCTCAATACCATTTCCTTAAAAATAGAGTATTCTTCATCCGGCAAATCTTTCAGATATTCCATTAATGCCTTAGGAGTATTGATATAATCTTCCAAATCATAAATGTAGGCATTGTTAGTTTTAATCACCTTTTTCACCTTCGAACCATTGAAATAAATTCCCGGTTCCATGCCATCCACAGGCTCATCGTAGATTCTTACAGTCACATACTTACCGTTCCACATCAATAGACGCTGTCCATCTTCCAGATTACTGGGTGAAAGAAGAGCATCAGTAATGTGTGCTTCCGCCTTAAATATCTCTTCAGCGGTTGCTTGTCCTTCGCTACCTTCTGCTTTTGTAACAGGTTGGTTGGCATTAGCGGTAGATTCATTACCCACCACCATAATAGTATACATCAGGTTTTTCTCCTGCCAAGTTTTAATCACGCCTGTTTTATCAAACAGTTCATACATTTTACTATAATCCTGAGCAGTCTTTAAAAAGTCGGCTGCCGGCTCATCCACCGCTTGAATCTCCGTGTTGTCAATCACCGTTTCCCACTTGGAATAATGCGAATCCCAAGTATCCGTACAGGCGCAGAGTCCAATCGAAACCAAAGCTGATGCTATGATATATCTAATTTTCTTCATGGTTGTTATTCTATTACAGGTTCAAACAATATATAATCAAAATACATACGGAATTTATTATGCGAGCTGGCTGCAGGATCTACCACAACTACATTCAATGTGTGAGAAGCAGTCGTTGTAAATTCAAACGCAGTTTCCTCTCCGCTCAAATTGGATGTTAACGGTGTATTGAAACAATCTTGTACATCTCCCGTCTTTCCATCGTAAATACGTTTGTTATCACCACCTGCCAGTCGTTTAGAATCTAATCTAAAATTGGTCAAACCAGCTTGACTCCCTTCTCCTCTTTCACCGATAAACTTCATAGACGGATCGTATGCGTAATACAAAGTAATTCTATACTTTCCGGCTAAAATGGGAGGAATAGTCAAATCTAATGTACCGTTGTATCCTATATTGACCACCAAGGCATCATTGTTCATCAACTTAGTCCAGTTGCCCGAAGTGTTAGCACCTTTGGTGCAATATGACAAATAACTCCAGTCGCTTGCCAACGTACCGCTAGGTCCCATTTCTATTTTGTAGGATGAAACTTGTGGAACGATCTCTTGTCTGCCGATGAATTTCGTTAATGCAGTGTACGTATCATCATCGTCACGTGAAACCTGCTGATAAAGTTGTCCTTTTCCTTTAGCAGCAATGTATGAAGATACTTCGGGATAATCACAGAAATCAAAAATAACAGGTATTGGTTCAAAATCGGTTTTCACTGGCAGATATCCGTCAATTGGTTGGATATATCCGTTTTTCACAATCTCGTCAGCTTGTTCCTCTATGAATTTAACTCCATTATTTAATCCGTTTTCAGAAATCAAGATCAAGTCGTTTGTAGCTCTGGTATTCAACATCTTTCTATATTCCCATGTTTCTCTGTCAAAAGGTTTGGAGAATGTGCGAAGAGATTCAAAAGTATGTTCTCCATCCATTATATGGTAAGCTATAAACCTGTTCAACTCATTATTGGGAAGTTCATAATCGTCGGTCAATGCTCCAACCTTGGCAGCCAAAGCACTAAAGCTGGTGATACCTTCCTGTGCAAATACAGCATCGGATACGGCAAATACTGTGAAATATTTACGCAATTCTACTCTCATGCCTAACGGACCTTCGAGTACGGAATTCACAACACTCAGCGAATCGCTCCATGCTGTTTTCTCCAACGCTTCACAGAATATCTTATAATTACCCTTGTCTGAAAGACGTGCGTAGATAGTCTCTACTGCCGGACTCAACACATCATCAAGCACATATATACGCCCATTGGCTGTGCGTATAGCTAATTCGCTAACATGAGCTTCTTTGTTAATGTAAACAGATTTATCGCCACCTTCGTTACCGAAAGATACTTTCAATGCATCTCCCGAAAGTGTTCTGCCAGGCAGTTCACCGCTTTTCACAAAATCCTCCCGATCAATGGAGTCATTGATGACATGATATGTAACAAGAGTGCGGGCATATTCATATCCCAAATCTTCGATAGAAGTGACTCCCTTCTTTTCATAAAAGCGGAGAACTGCATCGTTAGTAGGTGCCAACACAGTGAAAGCATCCTCTGCACGATTTACAGCGTTGAACAAATCTCCATATTTCAACACTTTCACCCATTCGGAGAAATCGTCAGGACGGTTCTGGAGATAGGTTGCCGCAGGTTGTACATCATATACTTTAAATACCGTATCCTTGTACGGATCATCACAGGAATAACAAGTGATGCACAAAATCATTAAGCAAAATCTTACAATATTCTTCATAGTATATATTAATTTGCAGTTACATCATAATAAGGATTCTGTATTAAATTCGGGTTACTGTCGATCTCACCCTGACTAATAGGCAAATACCAAGCATCGGTATTCTTCAGTACCGAACGTATCCAACTGGCGCTAACCGTAGAATTGTTCTCAATGATCATATTGATAAACTGATCTTTATATTTAAAGTTCTGTGACCTGCCGAAGCGTAAAAGATCATACCAGCGTTTTCCTTCCGCAGCAAATTCAAGATCACGTTCCTGCAACAAGTATCCGAGCATATTTTCTTGTGATACGGCATTCGTCTGAACACTTAATGTAGTGACGTTGGCACGGGTACGTATTTTATTGATAAGTTCCAAAGCTTGTGCGAAATTTGCTTCGCCGCCTTTCCAGATCAATGCCTCAGCTTTCATCAGCAATACATCTGCCATGCGATAGAGAATCCAGTTGGCATCTTTATAAGAACGAGTCGTAGACAATCCATCCTTTCCGCCGATTCTGAACTTAAAGGGAAGATAGCCTTCTGTATTGGAGTTACCAATAACGGTTCCCGAAGAAAGAACAAACGTATTGCCATAGCCACGAACAGTGTTGGAAGTCACCCATTGATCAGTTTGTTCGTCAAACAAACGCTTACACATTGCGTTCGAGAATTGAAGACTGGCAACTGTCGATTGTGTCCAAGGATAAACGTTAGATGGCGAAGGATATGTACTCGCTGTAGCATCATCGTCAGGAGATTGATTGCGTGACTGATCAAAGTTTAGTTCAAATATAGAACCGTTGCTGTTGCCTGGGAAGAAGATATTGTACCATTGTTCGGGGTCTTCCACAAATGCCGGACGGAAAGCGGAAGTTGAATTAATCAGCATATCTGCATATCTTACACAACCATCGTAATCTTCGCTCCACAAACACACGTCTGCCATCAATGCATACAGTGCCCATACAGTGACGCGTCCTTTACTCATGCCGGTCCAGTCTTCATCATCATACATTTCTTTAGCTGCTCCTGTGGAAAGTGCATTCTCGATATCCAGCTTGATTTGTGCGATAATCGTCTCTTCCGAAGATTTGGGTATATCGACAGCATACTCGTCTGTCATATAGGGTTCCAGAATCAACGGCACTTCTTTAAAGTTACGTACCAGCGTAAAGTATGTCCAAGCGCGCATAAAATATGCTTCCGCCATATTTGAATTCATTACTGCCTCATGATATGTTTCATCCTGCCTCTTTACTTCCGGTGCATATTTAATTATGGAGTTCGCCACATTCAATATAGAATAGAAACCTCCCCATTTGCATTCGCCGGATGAAGAATTCAACTGAAAATTCTGTAATTCCTGTTTCGATTTACCTGAATAAGCATAAATGGATGCCCCGCGAAGTTCGCCCCAATAAATTAATGTAGGAACCGTCAGACGCATGTTTTGATATCCTTGTGCTAGTACCTCTTCCACCTGCTCTTTTGTTTTCCAGTATTCCGGAGATACCTGTTCGTTCTTAGGCAGTACGTCTAGCCAATCATTACAACTGGAAGTCAGCAAAGTTGCTCCGGCCATTGCTATGTATATTAATAATTTCTTCATTTTGTTATCGTATTAGAAACTTAAGTTAAAACCAAAAGTATATCGTCTGGACACAGGTGTCGTTGCACCGTCCGTAGCCAGGTCTGTCGGTCTCGACGGTAGGTTTACTTCCGGATCCTGACCGGTGTAAGAAGACCAAGTAAACAGGTTGTATCCTGTAACGAAACATGTCAGTGAAGTGATACCCAATTTATTGCAAATGCTTTTCGGAAATGCATAATTCAGTGTCAACTGTTTCAAACGAAGGAAGGAAGTATCTTCCACAAAACGATCAGAACCTAAATAGTTGAATCCTTCGCCATACAATGCACGCGGTATATCTGTAATATCACCTTCGTTCTTCCATCTTCTCAACACAGCCGTACTCTGATTGGCGTTACCGTGCATGGACTCATTATTCATACGAGCCGTATTCACGACTGACTGTCCGAAACGTCCGTGGAAGAAAGTATTGATAGAAAATTGTTTATACTTGACAGTCAATCCCGCACCACCAGTCAATGTCGGATTGGCATTACCCAAATAGACAATATCATATTGGTTGATAACACCGTCATGATTGATATCTTCGTACATCGCATCTCCCGGCTGACAGGTAGCTGTCAGGTTTTTCATTACGATTGGTCTACCTTTTGCATCATTCATTACATTTCCTTCAGCATCACGTGCATATGTTGCATCGGTGTTTTGATATACTCCCTTGTAACGGTATCCATAGAACGAACCGATAGGGCGTCCAACTTCCGCACGGGCAGCATATGCCCCATTCTTTGGTGAATAATTCTCCTGTACCATATTGGCAGGTAGCTCAGTAATCTTATTTTCGTTGCGGCTAAAGTTCACATAACCGTTGATACGCCAGTCTTTATTCTCAAAGATTACGACATCTGTACGGAACTCCCAACCTTTGTTCTCCATTTTACCTGAATTAAAATAACTAATCGATCCGAAACTAGTGGTTGAAGGTAGTTTGTAGTTCTTTTGCAGCAAATCTTTCACCGTCTTATAATAATAATCGAATGTAAATCTTAAACGACCTTTTAATACGGAAGCATCCAGACCATAATTATATTCGGTAGAGGTTTCCCATTTCAAATTATCCAACTGTATACGAGCCTGCTTTGTAGCCGACATGTTCATATAGTCTGTTCCTTTCACGTAGGCGCCCAGATAAACAGAAGCACCGCTGGGAGCACGTCCACTCTGCCCGATACTGAAACGGAATTTCGCTTCGTCCAGCCATTGATCTCTTGCTTTTTCCATAAAAGGCTCGTTCTGGAAGTTCCATGCAAGACCTACAGCAGGGAAATAACCCATTCTTTCATTACGTCCCATAGCAGAGTTACCTTCAGCATTAAGAGATCCGTGTACCACATAACGATTCAGCAATGTATAGTTCAATACCCCTACAAAAGATACATTACGTGTTTCCGATTCGCTTGAATTCATGTCACTAATAGTAGTTCCGACTACCGGATCGGAGAGATCGGAAGAAGCATTACCGTATACTTCGCTATTATAGCCTGAATTGACATACTGACCGGTACGAACCAATACATTCGCAATAATATTATGTTTGTCATTCCAGTTCTTGATATACATCAACTTATTCTCTGTCTGCAAAGCCAATTGATCGGAATAAGCGTCCGCACTCTGATTGGCATATTTGTTGACTTGTTCCACTCCTGTTACAACTTGTGGCAGAAAGCGACGTGTTTTAATTGCACGCATATTGATAGAAGCCCAACCTTTATAATAAAATCCCGGTAAAATCTCATAATCGGCACGGAATGTTATCTTACCTTCACGCTGCACAGTTCTGTTGATAGCTTCATGTGCCATAGCAACAGGATTATAATTACTTTTTCCATTAAACGAACCTTCAAAATTAGGATCGTGGTAAGTAAAGTATTCATCAGTCAATGCACCTGTCAAGTCATTTACGGTAAATGGCGATTTGTTCGGCATTTTACTCAATGCTTCCGAGCGAATAGTGTTTGTCCAGTTCGCATCCGTATTGGTCTGCGAATAAGAAAAGTCAGCACCGAATTTTAACTTATTAGAAAATTGGTAGTTAATAACCATTGAAGTATTCAAACGGTTCATAGACGTACCAATGGTAGTACCTATATCACTCATATATCCCAATGAAAAACGATAAGTTGCTTTTTCACCACCACCATTCATTGAAAAACTGTTATCTGAAACCAACGCCTTTTGGCGCACATAATCCAACCAATTGGTATTTTGGTTATACTCATCATAGTATCTCCAGTCCGGATTGTCACCGATTGCAGGAGCATCAGACAACATATTGAGGTATTTATTTCCCGGATTATTCAGACCGATGTATTTGGCAGAATTCCAGATAGATTCCTGCATAAGAGAAGTATATTCCTTACCATTCAACATCGGGATAGTACTCGGATCTTCCTTCATTGTCCATTTGGAGGAGAATGAGAAACGAGTTTTACCAACCGTACCTTGTTTTGTCTTAATAACCAATACGCCATTGGCACCCTGAGTACCCCAAATAGCAGTAGCTGATGCATCTTTTAATACTTCAACTGAAGCAATATCATTAGGTGAGATATTTAAAAGAGCACCCAAATCTTCTTCCGTAGCTGTGCTGAAATTGAAATCATCACTGATTTCAGTCGGATAAGGCACACCATCAATAACAATCAACGGATCGGAAGATGCATTTAACGTACTTGTACCACGGATTCTGATAGCACTACGGCTACCGGGGTCTCCACCCAATACAATATCCACACCACCCAATTGTCCTTGCAGCGCTTCCTCTATAGATACAACAGGTGCAGCGGCAATCAACTTTTCCATATCAACTTTCTGAGTAGCCGAAACCATTTCTTTATCCGAAATACCCAAATCATTTCTATTTAACCGACGGGCCGAAACTACTACTTCATCCACCGCCATTGATTCTGACTCCAGAGTCACATTGAGCAGAGTTTGCCCTGTATACTTTATACGCTTTGTTTTCATTCCGATATAGGAATAAACAATTGTCAGATCTTTCTCTCCCTCTGGGATTTTCACATTATATTGCCCGTTCAGGTTTGTGATACCACCACCCAACGAACGGTTCTGGTTGTTTACTAGATTGACATTTACACCAACCAATGGTTCAGCTGTTTTTCCAAACAATTCGGTAACCGTACCGGATATAACCTTCTGTACCTGCCCTGCCATTTCTATAGAACAGGACAGAAAAATGGCTACCAATGTATAAAAGACTTTATTTGTCTGATTCATGATTAATTAGATATTCAGTTAATTAAAAACAGCGTCTATCAGGTGGAAAGCACCGTCCATAAAAGCAAATGGGAAATTCTCGTATGATACTATCTTACATGCATTTCCGTACTGACCGGTGGTCTGGTTCTGCAACTGCAAGGTGATGAAAGCGCCGTTATCAGTATACTTCACAGGAATATTATTGCTGTTACGATATTCTCCCGATAGCCAATCAGGTGATCCGAGATACGGACAGCCTGATGCAACCGGAGCATTGGTAGGCGTAAAGAAATAATTGAGCAGATATTCTCGTAATAAGTATTGATTTGTAATCTCTCCTTGAAGAGTTGGTGATGGCAGACTTAAATCTATCGTACCTTTCACTCCCGGAATACGATCATTATCCAAAGCCTCTTTTAATGCTTCATTTGTCGGAATGAACCCGATAAGACGTCCTGCCAATCTGTAATCCCAAGCAAGTACACCGTCTATAGTAGCAAACAGTTCGGCTTGTCTCATTAAATAGGCGAATACAAAATTCGGATATTTCGTTTCTCCAATAGAGGTCAACATTGTCCTCAGGCTTGTATATTCCAATCCATCCAATTTTCCGAATACACCGAAGTCACTTTCATATTCATATACTTTACCGTTTGTCCAAGATCCTCCGGCATCATTGGTCACCTCTTTTACTTCGGTGAAAAGTGTAGGAATAACAGTTTGCGGATCTTGACCTAATACACTGTTAAACACATAGTTCGTTGTCATTTTCCCATCTTTCACAAACCAATATGTTCCACCATCCTGAGTAGCATAAACAGCCCAAGGCGTATTAAAGTTAACATCTCCTACTACAGTTCCACCACTGACGATTCTTTTCAGGTCCGAAGTTGAAACAGCCACATCACCATCTTCTCCGGATGTTGCCAGTGTATTACCGACTCCATCAGACATCAGACGCATGTCGCTGATTTCATATCCGCTATTTTTAGTGATCAACATCGTATAGTTTGTAGCAGTGGTAGTGTACGCAGCCATCTGATTACTCTGAAAGATAGCATACAACGAAAGCAGGTAATCTCTTTTAAGGAAAGACGGTCCCATCACGGTACTGAATATTTCAGGCATCGGGAAATTGCTTAATCCATAAAAACTACCGTTCACACAGATACTCTTATCTTTCACATCGCTCAACTGGAAATCATAATGCGAACCCAAAGAGTTGGTAATTCCGCTAATTTCGTCAGGGAAAACGATAGAACCTCCATATACTGATTGATAAAGCAATATCTTAGTAATCAACGGGTCCAAATCAGTTAAAGAAGAATATCCTCCAGCTTTCCAATATCTATTGAAGAAAGTGTTGAGTGCCTGGTTGGACGGTGCAAAGATACTATAGGAGATAGAAGCTAATTCCGGATAAAGACGGAAGTTAGGTGTCGGCCATTCCAACGCGATATTCGGAAGCCCGTTTGGTGAATGTGCATGCAGAAAAAGACTATCTACTCCTACTGCTTTTCCATAATCGGCAGACAAGTCCTTATCATAGGCATAAGTACTGTACTGGCTATAAAAGTCGAGGAAATCGGAATAATCCGATTTTTTCTTTAAAACATCATAAATAGTTTCCAATGGTTCCAACACCCTGTCTACATTATATATATAGCCGTTATTGGTTATGATTTGGTATTCTTTAACACTTGCATTCGACACATTGAACCCGTTATCTCCCGTCCACGTAGAGTTAGGATAGAAAAATTCATAATTCTTCTTGGCATCTATACCTTTAGAGGCAAAGATGTGGTGAGAGAATACAGGCAAGAACCGCTCTAAATGATAGACGGTTACAGTATTGTTTGTTGATGGATCCACTTCCTTTGTAATAGGACTGGTGCTGTGTGTACGAAACTTGTAATACATTCCCGGTTGTAAAACTCCCAATTCATCATCGTCATCATCGTCTTTGCTTGTTGCACTGTCTTCCGGGCGGAAGTTTTCAAGATCACTCTTGCTATAAGAGTAGTAGATTAAATGATAACCAATCAGTTTCTTCAAATCATCTGTCGGTATATCCTTCACTGAAACATAACCGTGTTCTTCCAGATAAGCAGCAAACGCATCATTGTCCGGAGCCATGACAGTTGCGACACTCTTACCATCAAGAATAGGCTTAAAGCCTGATAACTCTGCCGCTTCTAGAAACATGGAGAACTTACCTCCATATTCATTAGAAAGAACTTCCCAAGCTGTACCTTTCAGCCATTCGGGTTTTTCATAATGCTCATCCATCTTGTCCTCACAAGAGAGAAAAAAAGGCGAGAGGAGCAATAATAGCAGCCAATGCCGCTTACGATTCATCACATTTCTCATAATATTAAAATCTATTAAGTAACAATATAAATCTATTTTATCTATTTTTTAATTAAACAAAAGTTAGATTCTGTTTTTCTTCGGGCACTTTATCATAATACCTGTGAAAAACTGTTGCAAACTTAACGACTTATATAAGAAATAACAATGAAGAATCGTACATAAACATGGAAAATACCGCCTTTTGAACGAAAATACATGCTCTGAACGCGTTTTTCACATAAGAAAGAGTGTAGATAATACAATTTATTCCTGTTTTTCTTGAAACAAGTATAACCATATATAAAAGCAATATGCCAAACTTTTCAAATATAATTGTGTCGACAAAGAAGTTGACAAATTAAAAATATATGCGATAAACACAAATTCATGTTTGCGAAGTACAATCAAGAACTATAAAGATTATTTTGCCATTCTTATTGTCACTTGTCACTTTTACAACTTAAACAATTGATTATCAAAGCAAGAAGAGTGACAATAGACAGTGACAATAGAGTGACAATAGAAATAATAAAGCTTTCTATTGTCACTTTTACTTTTTCCTCTTTTATATCTTAACCACCAGATACACAGTCCCTTTATTCGTATGTTTACAAGGAATCCCCTCTTTCTGAAGCAGCCGTCCAAAGTGATGCGCCTTGCCGGAAGACAGCGTAATGGTCGTTCTTTTTTGCAGATAATCCAATATTTCTACCGGAGATAAGTATTCTCCTTCCTTATCATCCCCTGCAACCTTGAAATAACGATAGAATAACTGAATAGCCGGCGGAGTCTGTTCAAACTCCCGATTCCCCTGTGCCAGGATAGCCTCATCCTTATCGTCAAACCAATACCGCTCGCCATGACAAATCTCGTACATAGCCTGTGCATACAACTGCTCATAGTCAATCGGGCGTGCCGTATCAATCGTACCCGTCACCTCAACGCACATAAAACGACGGCTACCGGACGGATCAGTCAGCAAATCCTTCTGATTGCTGGTCGCGATAAACGAAGCATAACGCCGCAACTCCTGCACCGAATTACTGTACGATTTACGAAGATTGACTACCGGCTTTTGCAGAATATGCTTCAAAAAGCCCTGCTGCGTCAAAGTAATCTGATCGAACTCGTCAATATTGATCAGCGCAAAGCGATTCAGATACATTTCCGCATCCCGCTTCCGGCTGAAATCAATACTATCCGTATAATATCCGCGAAGCTCCGGCGGTATCAGATCCCGGCAGAACGTAGACTTGCGTGTTCCCTGCGCACCTACCAAGAGTGGAGATGTACTGTTCGCATGTTGTTTATCAAATCCTCTCCAATGCGCCACCATATTCAGAAACCAGCGATGGAAAAGCATGGGCCAATGAGGATTATCACAAGGAACCCGTCCGGCAAGCTCCATGATGCGGTCTTTCCGGTCCCAAGTAGGGAGATGAAAGATAAATTCTTCCAAAGGATTATAGACAGGTACCCGATTCGAATGCAGATAACGGTCCACATCCCGGTCCCACACCGCAATGCCCTCACTTTGCGCATCCAGCAGGATACTGTTCTGAGCCCGCTTATCCAACGGACGGAAACGGAAATAAAATGAACAGCGTTCCCTGTATTCCACTTCACCTATCTGTGTGTTGTAGCGAAATTCATAACGCCGGTTCATAAACTCCTCAGTCTGCATATTAAGATGCTGCTCTTTCGTCAGCCCGTCTTTCTTACCGAAGCCTTTGCACTCCTGATACACATTGCCTATCATCTCACGAACCAGCACCGACTGCTTGGACGAATAGTAGTGGTGAATCGTCCTTCTGACCACCTCCTCTTCCGGAATGCCGGAAAGAAAACAGTTCTCCGCCAGCCTTACCACCAGGGGCTGTAGATCATCCTCCCGTCTCCACCCCTCTTCCATCGACTGGAAAGTCTTTCGCAAAGCAGCCTCGTACAGCAATGCCAACGCATCTTCCGTATCATAGCCCGGAACGGCACGACTCAACGGAGACTTTTCCGGAATCACTTTCTCCTGATAAGTCATTTCCTTCGGCATCCCGAAAGGTTGGGAAAGGTAAAAAGGTACGTAATCCTCCCGATAAAAAAGTTCCGGATCATAGCTAAGGCGTGAATATTGTTCCAATACCGGCTCTTTCAACCGAATATCAAAAGGAATCTGCGGCTGATAGCATTTCACCGCCAGACGATAGGCATGTGCCTGAAAGATTTCAGCCTCCTCCCGCGTCTGCGGCAAAGTTCCGTCCGGACGGGTAAAGCGGGTCCATATCTTCACCGAATTTCCACTCGATCCTCTGTAAGCGAGCATCGTCTGCGGCAAATCCGCCGCTTTCTTCTTGACCAAGTCCACTTCCATTTTTCCTGCCAACGGACCGACGGTCAGTTCCACAATGCCATTATAAACTTTCATCCGCTTCACGCCATTCACACGTCCGAAAACGGCAGCGGGTATTACTTTCGGAAGTTTGCCAGCAAAGCTACAAGGCTCTCCGGGTAAAACAAAATGCAGGGCTTGGCGCAGTCCGGTCACCGGACGAGTCTTAATCTCTGTTTTTATCTTCTCCATCAACAAGTCAAAATCTAATACACTCAGTGCTTCCGCACCTTCCTTCTCCCTGATTTGTGTTATCTTCATTTTGGGTTTCAAATTCTATTGTTCGGGGTTCAAAGGTAGATATTAATATAAGACAAAACAATCTTTTTCCACTTTATTATCCCTCAGATTCAGTACTCCTTGCAAATCTGCACGGAATGCCTATATTTAAACCAAAAGAACCCTTGTTTTACTTGTTTTGAACGTTAGATTAACGTATCTTTGTACGAACAAGAATTTGTTTTACGTACATGAACCGAATGGTTCCCGTATGTGAGCCATCCGGTCCACGTATGCGATCCCATCGCTCCACGTACGTGAAACGGAAACGTGATTCTTACAAAATATATTAGTCGAGCCTTGTCTGTATGTTAAGGTTACTAGCATTTGTATCTATACACGCGGTATCATTTTAAGTAGCAACCTATTAACTAACAGAAAACAAGAACAGTATGGCAGCAGAATATGACTTCCAACGAAAACCCAATGAAAAGGGGGACGGAGAACTACAACCTCTCTACCCCCGTATTGTATCCAAAGGCACGATCGACAGTAAACGTCTGTTTCGTGAAATATCGGAGGCGTCCTCATTTACAGAAGGAGACCTGGCAGGTATCATGGTATCTTTCCAGGAAAAAGTATCGTATTATTTAAGCGAAGGCTATCACGTAAAACTGGGAGAATTCGGATATTTCTCCGCCAGTCTGAAGGCACGCCCGGTGATGGATAAGAAAGAGATCCGCTCGGTCTCTATTTCTTTTGATAACGTAAACTTCAGGGCTACGAAATGGTTCCGCCGCCGAAGTTCGGGAACAGTGGAGCGTGCTAAGCATGGTTTCCGGCAATCGGCAGACATGCAGGAAGAGACCCGATACGCGCGTTTGGAGGCTTTTTTAGCAAAGAATCATTTCATTACCCGCAGAGAATATACGCAATTAACGGGATTACTAAAGGGAAAAGCATTGCGGGAACTCAATTTACTGGTAGAAAACGGCGTTCTTAACACTCGTGGATATGGGAACAGGATTGTCTATATAAGAGCTGATAATCAGCAGATTAAATAGAAAAGATAGAAGATAAGAGTGACAATAGAAGTTTAGAAAAACACTATTGTCACTCTATTGTCACCCGGTTATTATCACTCGTTAATAACTGATTATAAGATGATTGACCGGAGAAAGTGACAAGTGACAATAAAAACATGATGTACAAATTATAGAGAGAACTACTCCTGTTTACCACACCGAAAAAGCACATCCCCTCCTACATCTTGCAATTTAGATGGAAAGTGTACAGTCAACAACCTTTTACAGCCAACAAAAGCCCTAGGGGCAATTTCCACTACACTTTCAGGAAGCTTGAGCGAGCGAATCCGCGGACAGCTATAAAAAGCATACCGGGGAATTGCCTTTAGATTCTCCGACAGTTGGATATCACGCAAGAAAGCTGCTTCACTAAAAGCATAAGAACGCAAATGACTTACACTTTGAGGCATCATATAAACAGAATCTGTTTTATTGGAAGGGTAGTAAACCAACACGGTAGAATCTTTAGAATATATTACACCTTCTTCATCCATATACTCCGGATTTGACGGACATACTGATGCCGACTGCATTAAAAGGCAGCCATACCATGCTTCCGGATGAAGTATCTTAGTTTGCGAAGGAATTTTCATCTGTTGCAAGGATTTACAGTTAGCAAACGCTCTGGATTGAATCTCCAGCGTTTGATCAGGAAGAATTAACTCTTTCAGATTCGTGCAATCTTTAAAAAGATAGGTATTAATCGTATGGGCAGTAAGATAATATTGAAGATAGTACGTATTTCCTTCCTTTATATATTTCCAGGAATGTCTTCTATAATCCATATCTCCTTTGAGCTGACATAGTGTCTGCCATTCCTTATCGTCCATTGTTGCAAAATTGAGAGTCCATGATTTTGTACCGGAAGGATTACTCCTTCTTATCGTCTTGACAAATTTCATTTTAGTGAGATTTTCCTTATAATAAAAAGTTTCAAAGTCGGGCACTATTTCCGCCTTCGACAGGTCCAGTTTGCGCAACTCACCACCTTTCTCCCAAATCGACCGGGTGCCTCCCGCCATCTTCCGAAGCAGATTGAAATCTTTACCGTTCAATTTGCCGGATACGGTTAATGAAGTAAGAGTCCGAGCTTCTTCATCAGATATAAATTGATGTAACTCACCCGGTTGCGCCAAGCTAACTGTCTTATGGTTTTCTTGCTGAGAACCGGCAGGATGTACGTTCACTATCACATCATCAAAAATATGGAGCTGATTGGCTTTAGTCCCGAAAGCGGATAACTTGAAGTAACCGTCCATAGCGCCTCCCCACCCCCAGTTGATATGAAAATAGTCATCTGCAAACCCATCGCAGACAAAGAAATGTGATAACCCGCAACATAATACCGGACGGTTCGCTTCCAATTCCCGAACAAGGAGCTGTTGCAGTTCCGGTCCCGGCAATTCATTTTTTCGTATAGTCTGAATGGAAGGATGATATCCGAAGTTTTTATAAAACGCCATAGCAATAGGTCTGACATAACCAGTAGTTACCTCCGGCGATAATTTAACTTCTGCCGCAAGCGCACAATGATATAGCAATTGACTGACACTCTTTGAAGCGCGGACAGATTCCTGAGGATCGTATTTATTCTTTATAGTACTCCAGTCTATATGCAATGAATCATAATTTACAACCAGTGGATGCTCCTCCCCTTTTTCATTTGTTTGGATATAAGAACTGTTTCCTATCCCTTGACAGGGATGCTCATAATATTTCATAATCTGTCCCACAGCGATTGCCGCACATCCGACCTGGTACTTTTCTTTTTTCGTAACCAATGGCATCTCATTATTATATGGCTTTTTCTGATGCCATGAAATCTCTTTCAGCAGGGGCAAACAGACAGATTTCTTGCGCTGGTAATAAACTGTATCTTTCATTGCAAGCTGCATACGGCCTTCACTCCACTCTTTTATCTCTTTACTATAATTTTCCAATAGTTTCCTGATGGTTACATTGGCTAGGTTTATTCTTCCTGACGGAGAAAACGCAAGTATGGGAGAAGGTAAACTGTCATTCTTACCTATCACCGCAAATCCTACTTCTGCCTGACTACGGAAGACATAATTGATGATATACAACTGATCTGTTTCCAAAACTTGATGCTCACAATCGGACAAAATATTTTGGCGGCTGGAGAACATAAAGTTATCTGCTATCCGGATAGCTTCATTGCGGTCGACTGCGACTGCATAAAAGCTGCTTACTAATAAGACACTAAGTAAAATAAAATGTTTCATATGCATGTTTCTTTTGTATCATCCTTAGGAATCAGAACATCATATCTCATAACTCCAGTGTATGACGCTCAATAACTTCTACCGAGTCGAGCCTAAGCATATAGTCACCTTTGGCTGCCTCGATCATAGCTTTTTGTTCTTTTTGGAAGTAGACCGGGGCATCTTTACGTAAAGGTAAAATCTTTAGTTCCACCTTCTTACCGATAAGGTCTGCCATACGAACCCACATCTCCTTTCCATTCCAGAAGTTATCTGCTACAAGCCTGCCGTCAGCATACACACGGGCCACATCACCCCGATAATTTATACGGAGAAAAAGATTATCATAATTATTCATTCCAGATGTATCATAATTAATAGTGTATACCGCAGCTTTTGCAAAATCCTCTTCTACAGGTTGCGCAGCCACTGCCTGACGACCCATGGGGACAACACGGGGAGCATCCGCTTTTTTCACTTCCGTGACTGTGGCAGCAATGACAGGAGACTTTGTCCATACCTCCTCCACAATGCATGAATCACTCTTATACAGAATACCACCATTCTTGGCATAAAGCAGTTTACCGTCAATTTTATAGGCAGTCTTTGCCTTTTCGTATGAGAGCACACAGACATTGAGCTTGCCCGCCTTCTGCTGCTTGTTAAGTTTACAAGTATAGGCCTTGCCGTCAACGGAGATTTGAGGCTTTTTACCCTTTATTTCGATGAAATAGATAAGGTCATCCACTTTGCAGAACGGTTCTACAGTAGTCCAGTCAATGGTTGCTCCCCCAGTCCGATAGTCTTTAAAAGTGACATGGGACGTCCCGCTCTCATTCTTGATACGCACATAGTCATTATAGAATTCGAAAGCACCCCGGCGGGCATAATGCCTGCTTAATGAGTCAACATTCATCTGCAAGAGTTCACTGCCCCAGTCTGTCAACATCTGATGGATAAAACGTCCTTCATGAAAGGGAGTCTCGAATACTTGTCCCACTTCGCCAAGAGGAGCCTGAAAATCATAGGTCATATGAGGCAGGTCATTATGATTAGTACCCGGAGAGGCTTGCGTTTCTCCCATAGTGTGAAGAGGATTGTATGGATTGGTGCCACCATGATACATATAGTATCCCGGAAGATTGGAGCCACTACCCAGCTTGCATATAACCAGCGGTTTAAGCTCCCTTCCATTGATATTTATCCGACGATGATACGCCGGCATCATACCACCGCCCAACTCACAAGTAAAATAGGGATATGACAATTTTGAACTGAGAGAGGGGGAATCTTCCGACAATTCCTCCTTAGAGAATGTCTCTGTGGCAATAGCACTACTCATGCGTTTGTCTCTCATAATGAAAGCATCGGCATAACTGCCCGGCATATCCTCCAGTTTCCGGTCCCAGAATCCGTCGGCATAGTCACCATAAAGCGGCAACAGCTGCCCGAAAATCTCTTTTCCCCGAAGCGCAGGCCAACCGGTACGTGTATAGAACGGGACATCAAATCCCGCTTTCACAGCAATATTTTTCAATGTCTCCAGATAATCCCAAGGACCGCGACTTTCGTTCTCGATCTGCACTCCGACCACAGGACCGCCATCTTTCCACAAAAGTCCGTTAACCTGAGCAAAAATAGTATTATAAAGCTTCGTACAATCTTCAAGGAATCCGGGAGTACGGGCACGTATCTTATACTTAGGATTCTGCCCGGCTTTCTCATGTACCCATGAAGGAATTCCGCCTTGATACACTTCCCCATGACAGAAAGGACCAAGACGCAACACCAGCATCACATTTTCTTCTGCACAGATCCGGACGAAGCGGCGCAAATTATGATTGCCGCTCCAGTTCCATTTTCCCTCTTCCGGTTCATGGTGAATCCAGAAGATATATGTAGAAATGATATTGATACCACCGACCTTCATTTTACGGATTTCACGGCGCCATTCCGACTCCGGCACGCGGGAATAGTGAATCTCGCCCATGACGGGAATGATATGCTTGCCGTCAAGGATAAGCCCTTTGCTATCCACCAGAAGAGTTTTGCCTTCGGGTGTTGCGGATGTCCCAAACCGGAAAGTGTTCTGCGCTGAGGAGATTGACAACGACAGTACAAACATCAATAAAAATGTGATCTTCTTTTTCATGGTAATCGTTCAATTGTTAGTCTTTCAATTATTCAACTACCTTCCGATTCAAACGGAAGGTAGAGAGAACTTTCTTGCCGGCATAAATAGTCACAAGGAAGTTATAGTCCTCACCTTTTTCAAAATCAGCCTTTGTCGCAAAGCGGATGTCAGCTTTTTCATAGGGTTTCAAGGCAGGTACGGCAGCAGAAGCTACTTTTATCATTTTGCCTTCTTTCTTATACTCTATCTTGACCGAAGCCTTTTGTGAGCTAACTTGTCCGAAGTTCTGTACTTCAATATTTCCGTTCCAGCCTTTTTGCGATTCAGAGAATACAGGAGCACGCGCAGAAAGAATCGGTTCCACATAATCAACATACGGTAAACGCGCATATCCGTAAAGCATCTTTCCGTTTTTATATCTGCCTATCAATTTAGGAGCAAATTCTTTCTCTGTAATCCCATTTCCTTTTCCGTCGAAAGTAATGATCAGGTCATTTCCGTCATTCTCTGTTTTCAATACCTTACTTCCTCTGCCATAATTCACTTCTTCGGAAGCGCCAAAACGCAAAGAGCTGATATCCATATCGGTTTGTGGATGAAAACCTTCTTCTGCCTGTACTTTCAGCCGGATAGTCTTAGTACCGGCAGTAATGGGCTTATCATTCAACACTGTCAGCAATAGTCCCGGATTCAATGGAATACTGATATTCTTTGAACTGTGATTATCAAATGGCTTATCTTCATGTTTCAAAGTATCAATGACCGCAAAATTAGCCTGAATAGCACGACCGTACTTATCTTGATACATTTTCAGACGTTCATACTTGAACCAGCCTTCAGAATGTCCGTCCTCGTGTACGGCAACTCCCGGCATGTAGGCCTCTCCCGGATCAGTTACCCAATTGACTCCGTCCTTTGAACGAAGATAAAAGGCAATACGACCCAACCAGTCATTGACAATCAGATGATACTGGATATGATCGCGCCAAATGACAGGGTCTTCAAACCGTCCTTTCACATCCGGATAAACACGACGGTCTGTCAACTGGTTATATTCCGACAAGCCATCCTGACTGATCCAGATTCCACCGCCACGACAGACCATTACATATGAACTGTCTTCCCGTTGGGCAAACGAAAGATTGGACAATCCTTCGATGATTCTACGATCGCGCGCATTGAAGTCGAATTTTCCATATTCCCATTTTCCGTTGATATCATCCGCAACATAACGGCCGTCTATGACATACAAAACATATCGCCCGTCTTTTGCCTGAAACATCTCCGGATTATGTCCTTTTCCGATGATATTGACCGGTTTGAACGGACCGGTCAGATTATCACTCACGGTATTGAACACCCATGAATTTCTCCACTCCATGTGTCCTTTAGGAGAAGCTTCCAGCCATCCGCAAACCATCAGATGATATTTACCGTCTTCTCCTTTCCGGATATTTCCACCCCAATAGGACCAGACACGGTCTTCAATACCATTATCAACATAACGCGGTCGCACATCGGAGGTTCCCCATGTGTCGGATGACAGTTGATTGCCTTTCATCGGCAGGAAACGATCCATAAACCGGGCACCTTTCACCAGTTGACTCCACTCCTTGGGACGTTCGCGTTCTGTTACTTGAGAGAAAGTGGCTTTACTCACAAGTAGCAACATTACCATTAATACTAATTTAAGATTTTTTCCGTACATGTTTTTCTTCTGTTAGTTAGTTTGATAGTTCGTTAGATTTATACTATAGTATTACGACAAAAGTAAGGTAATCCTTTCTTAGTGAAGGATAACAAACAGGGAAAAAGGCACGTAATGCTTTACGTAAATAATACGAACATTTTCAGAGTCCTAATAGCCCAACAAAACGGTTGATACCAACAACTGAATGCAAAATCATCTTTTATTCATCATAGTAAATAACACTATTTTCTTCCAAACTAATATTGGAGTATAAAATTCTCGGCAACTTTCAAAAAACGGTCATGTCCTTTACTGTTCAGATGTGCCGTATCAGTATTATTCTTGCTTTCCTGGAAATAGATTCTTCTGAAAGTATCATTATCGGCATAGATGCTTCCTTTTCTT
>ERZ791875.401-NODE-401-length-49097-cov-8.840035_pt1 | contig 49097 bp, 23 predicted proteins | sample MGYA00510278_ERZ791875 | MGnify/ENA primary metagenome ERZ791875 (study PRJEB30046, sample SAMN00792078) | human gut metagenome | study: EMG produced TPA metagenomics assembly of the A metagenome-wide association study of gut microbiota in type 2...
CAAGCGGCTGCGGCGGCATGTGCCCGACCACGGGCAAAACAAACAGGCTGCGGCGATGCTCGTGCTGGCCGGGATGGCCGACCCGGACGAGGTGTGCGGGCCGGTGATTGCCCGGGGCGGGGCGGAAGGATTCTCGACTTTCTACGGCTACTATATGCTCGAAGCGCTGGCCGCAGGCGGGTTGTACGGCGATGCGATGCGGATTATCTCCGATTACTGGGGCGCGATGCTCGATTTGGGGGCGACGACGTTCTGGGAGGATTTGAATTACGCCCATGCCGCCCGTGCGGCCCGCATCGACGAGCCGGTTCCCGCCGGGGAGTTCGACATTCACGCCCAATCGGGCGCCTACTGTTACAAGGGACTGCGCCACAGCTTCTGCCACGGCTGGGCTTCGGGCCCCACGGCGTGGCTTTCGCGGTACGTGCTGGGCATCGAGCCGCTCGAGCCCGGCTGCCGGGCCGTGGCGGTGCGTCCGAACCTCGGGAGCCTGAAATGGGCCGAGGGGACTTTCCCGACTCCTTACGGCGTGATACGGGTGCGCCACGAGCGCGACGCCGCCGGAAAGGTCGTTTCGACCGTGTCCGCCCCCGAAGAGGTGCGCATCGTACGATGATATGAAGCCATTGGAAACCTTATAACCTGAAGATATGATGAAACGAGTTTTTCTTACCCTGTGCGCGCTGCTCTGCGTGGCGGCCCTCTCCGCCCGGCAGAGAGCCGAGTTCAAATTGTGGCCCGCGGCCGGAAAGGGCGCTCCGGAGCGTGTCGATGCGAAATTCGACCGCGACAACGAGCCGTTCGTAACGCTCTACACTCCCGACCGCAAAACCCCGGCTCCGGCTGTGGTGATTTGCCCCGGAGGCGCCTACGGCGGCCTTGCCATCGGCCATGAGGGCCATCAGGTGGCCGAGTGGTTCGCCGCCCGCGGATTCGCCGCCGTCGTGCTGAAATACACCATGCCCCACGGCAATTACGACCTGCCCCGCCGGGACGTGCAGCAGGCAATCGAAATGGTGCGGGCGAACGCTGCGGCGTGGAATATCGACCCGGCGCGTGTCGGCGTAATCGGCTTCTCGGCCGGCGGACACCTCGCCTCGACCGCGGCGACCCACTTCACCTGCAGTGCGAATCGCCCCGATTTCGCAGTGCTGATTTATCCCGTCATTACGATGGACGCGCGTTTCACGCATGCCGGGTCGAGGTCGAACCTGCTGGGTGAAAACCCGAGCGAGGGCCTGGTGGCGGCGTTCTCCAACGAACGGCGGGTGAGCTCCGCCACTCCGCCCGTGTTCATCGCATTCAGCGACGACGACAACGGGGTGCCCCCGGTCAACGGGACGATGTTCTACGACGCGCTCAAGGCCGCGGCGGTGCCGGGCGAGATACATATTTATCCCACGGGCGGCCACGGGTGGGGCTGGAACGAAACATTTAAATACAAGGACGAGCTGCGCGGCTCGCTTGTGCGCTGGCTTTCGGAAAAAGTCGGCGAATAGGGGCTGTTCCGCAGACCCGGAGCGGGGAATGCGGCATCTTTTGACTATCTTTGTCCCGGCCCGGAAGGGTTTATACCGTAATATATATCATGCTATGAATAAATTGTTTTTGATTTTGTGCGCCTTATGCGCCGCCTCGTGTGCGACACAGGAGTCGCTGACCGATTATGTCGATCCGCGAATCGGCACGGCCCATTCGCGCTGGTTCTTCTTTACGCCGGCCGCCGTGCCGTTCGGCATGGCCAAACTGGCTCCGACGACGGACGGGCACCTTGGAAATCCCCACGGTTGGGAGGCCGTCGGTTACGACTCCCGCCACACGTCGATCGAGGGCTTCGCCAACTTCCATGAATTCCAGGTGGGCGGCGTGGTGGTGGCGCCGACGGTCGGCGCGCTGCAGACCGTTCCCGGCCCGCTGGACAATCCCGATGCGGGCTACCGCTCGCGCTTCGACAAGAAGGACGAAGTCGCACGTCCCGGCTATTACTCGGTGCTGCTCAAGGACTACGGCGTGCAGGCCGAACTGACGGCCACCGAACGTGTCGGGTTCCACCGCTATACGTTTCCCGCCACGGACGAGGCCAACCTGCTATTCAACGTCGGCACGCGGATGGGCGAGAGCGGCCCGGTGCGGGACGCCTGGGTGACCTACACCGACGACGGCCGCATCGAGGGTTGGGTGGTGACCGAACCCGCCTACGTCGACATCTACCAGAAAGGCGCCACGGTGACGATGTACTTCAGCGCCGTATTGGATGCCGAGCCTGTGTCTTACGGGACGTTCAGCGGCGAAGAGGTGTTCGCCGGGGAGCGGACCCGCTCGGGCAAGGGTGCCGGGCTGTACCTGCGTTTCGACACCCGTGAGCGGCCGCAGGTGGGGCTGAAAATCGGACTTTCGTACACTTCGGTCGAGAACGCCCGCCTGAACCTCGAAAAGGAGGCCGCGAAAAAGGATTTCGACCGGGTGCGCCGCGAGGCGAACGACACGTGGGAGGATGCGCTCGGCCGGCTCCGCGTCGAGGGCGGCCTGCGTGAAGACCGCGTGAAGTTCTACACGGGGCTGTTCCACGCCCTGCTGGGCCGCGGCCTTGCCAGCGACGTGAACGGGGCTTATCCCGCCAACGACGGCAGCGTGGGCCGGATTGCGCTCGACGGTGCGGGCAAGCCGGTGCACAACTATTACAATACGGATGCGATTTGGGGGGCCTACTGGAACCTTACGCAGCTGTGGAGCATCGCCTATCCCGAGTATTATGCCGGTTGGGTCGCCAGCCAGCTGCTGGTCTACAAGGACGCCGGATGGCTGGGGGACGGCATCGCATGCAGCAAGTACGTTTCGGGCGTGGGCACCAATTTCACGGGCCTCGCCATTGCGGCGGCCTACAACTGCGGCATCCGCAACTTCGATGTGGCGCTCGGCTACGAGGCTGCCCGCAAGAACGAACTGGGCAGCGAAGGTCGTCCCGCCGGAGCCGGCAAGCTGGACGTGGGCCGGTTCGTGGCGCAGGGCTATTCGCCTTACCTGCCCGAACTGGGCATGCAGACCACGACCGACGGCTCGGGATTCGCGGCTTCGCATACGCTCGAGTATTCGTTCAGCGCCTATGCCGTTGCGCAGATGGCCCGCCAGCTGGGCCATGAGGCCGATTACGAGCAGCTCTCGAAGCTCTCGGGCGGGTGGGAGCTGCTCTTCGACCCCGAAACCAAATACATCCGTCCGCGGGACGTGAACGGCGAGTTCATCGCCGGGTTCGACCCCTATGCGGCATGGGCCGGGTTCCAAGAGGGAAACGCCGTGCAGTATACCTATTATGTGCCCCACGACATCGACCGGCTGGTGGGCATGGTCGGCCGCGAGGAGTTCAACAACCGCCTCGACAGCACGTTCCTCATCTCGCGTGAGAACGTTTTCGGCGGCGGCAAGACCATCAACGCCTTTGCGGGCGTGCACGCCTACTACAACCACGGCAACCAGCCGAACCTCCATATTTCCGCCCTGTTCAACTTCTCGGGCAAGCCGTGGCTGTCGCAGAAGTGGATGCGCACCATCTGCAACGAGTTCTACGGCACGGAGGAGATTCACGGCTACGGCTACGGGCAGGACGAAGACCAGGGACAGCTGGGGGCGTGGTACGTGATGGCCTCGATGGGACTTTTCGACGCGAAGGGGCTGACGGCTCCCGATCCGTCGTTCCAAATCGGCAGCCCGCTGTTCGACAAGGTGACGATTCGCCTGAATCCCGATTATTACATGGGCCGCAAGTTCGTAATCGAAACCACGGGCAATACACCGGAGAACTGCTATATCGGCTCGATAGAGCTCGACGGCAAGCCGTGGAACAGCGTGCAGCTTCCCTTTGCGGAGGTGGTGCGCGGCGGCCGGCTGAAGGTGAACCTCGCGCCGGAGCCCAATACGCAGCTTACAGAATAACGGCATTCCGGCATCGGCGCGGGCCTGCGGCCGTTGCCGGTGCTTGCCGCGGTTGCAAAAGGGGCCGGGAGATTCTCCCGGCCCCTTTTGCGTTTAGCGACGGGCTGCGCCGATGGCGGTCTGCCGCGCGTTATTCCACCCGGGTGGTTTGCGGGCCGAGGTAGGAGCGTTTCATGCCCCCGAAGTCGAGGACTATTTTCTGGACGACGAGGCCCGGATCGCCCACGCGGATGCGCAGCGTATGCCGTCCGGGTTTGCCGATATGGAGCGTCGATTTGTTGACGACGCAGTTGCGCAGTACGCTTTCGAACCACACCTGCGAGTACTCCGTGTGCGACGAAGAGGGAGTGGCCAGCGCCCCGTCGTCGATTTGTACGCTGTATTTGGTGTCGGTGTTGGTGTTCTCGCCGATGCGGAAGTCGCGGTCGGCGTGGAGCGGGAAGGTCGGCAGTACGTAGGTGTAGACATCGACCGATCCGGCGTCGAATGCGTAGAAGTCGTATTCGGCATTCGGTACGTTCGGACTGCGGAATATCTGGAGCGGAGCGACGGGGTTTCCCAGTTGCAGGGCCTGTCCGTCGATGCCGAGGTCTTCGACGACCGTTATTTTGATCCGTTCGTTTTCGCGGACGCGGTGGTAGCCTGCGGCGGGAATCGAAACACAGCCGTTGCTCTCGACGTAGAGGCCCCGGAGCTCCTCGCGCGTCGGGGCCGCGGGGTTGAAGAGCGATAGGAGTACCTTTTCGGTCTGCTCCCCGGCCCGGAACACGATTTCGGCGGGAGGCACGGCGCCGACGGGGGCTTTCTCCCAGTCGATGCCCACCGTGATGCACGCTTCGGTAGGGGTTTGCCCGGCGCTCTGGCTGATTCGTATCCACGGATGCGAGGGCGTTGCCGTCCAGGCGAGCGTGCCGCCGCCCCGGTTGTAGATTTCAATCCGGTAAGTTTGGCGCAGGTAGTTGTCGAACGCCGGCAGGGCGTGGAAATTCCGTGCGCCGGTGATATCCTCGCCTTCGACCTGCAGCGCCAGTACGGGGCCGCCCGCCGCATCGCGGCTTTCGAGGCGGGGCAGTTCGAAGTAGGCGCTCACGCCGTCGTAGTTCTGGCGCATGGACATCATGTGGTTCCATTTGCCGCCGAGCAGTGCGTTGTATCCATCGGTGATGGTATGCAGGCTGTCGTAGCAGTTGCGCACTTCGTCGCGTACGGCGTTGGTCGCAGCGCGGCCCTGACGGGCGTACCAGCGGTTTCGCTGGCCGCCGAGGGTCATGCGGTTCATCAGCTCGGCGCCGCGGACGGGGTAGTAGACGAGTTGGTAAAAAGCCGGCCGGGCCGCCTCGCCGATTTCGTGCAGCAGGGCTTCGGCCTCGGCGCCCAGCTGCCGGTAGGCGTCCAGCCGCCGCCCGGCCTCGTTGTAGTTGACCAGGGAGAAATCGGTATCCGTCGGTTGTTCGCAGTTGTTGTCGAAGCGGTTCCAGTGGTAGCCCCAGCCCATGTATTCGGGTTTGCGGGGGAAGGCCAGCCGCAGGTGTTCGCGGGTGAGGTGTTCGAGGCGCCCGTAGTACTCTCCGCCGAAGATGCCGGCCAGCCAGCGGGCCGGGTAGGTCACGACGTTGTCGGCGGTGAAGCGGTCGATGTCCCAGGCCATGTCGAGGAAGAGCGAAACCTGCATTTCGGAGCCTTTCAGGTCGCCGCAGTTCACCAGCCACAGGCGGTCGGCCGTAGTGTCGTAGGCCTTGCGCAGCTCCTCGTACATGAGCGACGGGGGCGTCGTGCTGAACCACAGGTAGCTGTGTGGTACACCGAGGTAGGAAACGTGGTAGTAGATGCCGGCGCGACCGGAGCGCTGCTGCTCGCGTACGCCGCTCAACCGTTTCATATAGCCGTAGTTGTCGTCCGGCCAGACGATCGTGACGTCGTCGGGCAGTTCGAGTCCGTTGGAGTAGATTTCGAGCACCTCCTTGTAGGGGGTGAACGCCTGCGGGACGGTTTCAATCGGGCGGTCGATGTTGTCGGCCAATATGTTGCGCTGGTCGAGCAGCGCGGACTGGAGCATCCGGACTTTTTCGTGCATGGGCAGTGTCGTCGACATGGCGCCGTCGTGCAGTCCGCGCAGGGCCAGCGTGTAGACGTTTTCGTAGGGGCTGTTCTCGCGTACGCGCTGTGCGAGCACGCGGTTGATGCCCTCCTTGTTCCGGTCGTAGTTCCACGGGCCCATCGTTTTGGTGTCCCATTCGCTGGCGGTGTTCAGCAGCAGTGGCTCGCAGTGGGTCGAGCCCATCACAATGGCGAAGGTGTCGGCTACCAGTTTGTTCTCCGGAATCTGGTTGAACGACGTGGAAACGGGATGCATGGCCGGGGCGAGGTAATTGGCCATGAGGCGCAGCAGCAGTTCGCAGATTTTGGCGTAGGTCTTCGGCCCGATGTTGCCGCGCTCCGGCTCGAAGGTCTTTGCGGCCCACGGCGTGAGTCCCCAGTCCTCGTCGTTGAGGAAGATGCCGCGGTAGCGTACCGACGGCGTTTCGGAACAGGTCGCCGGGGCGTCGACGTAGAGTGCCTCGTGCTTTTCCACCGGTACGTCCGCCCACCAGTACCAGGGCGAAACGCCGATTTGTTCCGAGAGCGAGAAGAGGCCGTATGCGGCGCCGCGGCGGTCGCTGCCGGCGACGACGAGCGCCCGGGTAACTCCCGGCAGGGGATTGACGACAGTCTGAATCAGGTAACGTTCCCAGGCTCCTTCGAGCGGGGCGGTGTCGATTTTCCCCGCTTCGGCCAGCCGGCGGATGAGGCCGCATTTTTCGATTGTCCCGACGATGACGACGGGGCCCCGTGCGTTTGTCGCGGGGATGACGCGGGGACGGCGTCCCGTGACGGCCTCCACGTCGGCGGCGAAGAGCACTGCGGCGCGCTTGACGACTTCCGCGTCGTTTTCGTCGTAGCAGACTGCTGCCGTGCGCTGCGGGGTAGAGAGGCCGAAAGCCTGCCGGGTGCCCGGATTTTTCTCGTGTACGGCCACTTGTGCGCGGAGCGTGGCGGCCGAAAGAAGGGTCAGGATAAGAAGCTGGTATTTCATAGGCGTATGGTATTGGGTATGCGAAAGTAACCTTTTCGGGGCGAATCCGGAAGCGTTCGCCGCAGCAACCGGGGCGAACGGCAGGGAATTGTACTTATTTGGCAGACATACGCGGTTGCGGGACGTGGCGCCGCTGCCGGAAAGGGTGTCCGTCCCTCGGTTTGCGCGGTGCGGATGCCGGACGGAGGCGGTGCGGGAGGCGGCTCTAAAGAACGGGTATGGCGGGTATGGAAAGACATCCTGGGAATTCATCGAATTCCCAGGATGTCGTGTTGAGGTCGTCCGGAACCCCGGCCATTGTATTTACAGGCTCCGTATCGTTGTGGCGGAGCGGCGGGCGTTCCGATGCATGCATCCGGCGGCGCTCGTCCGGTTACTTCCGGGGGTTGCTCAAACGGGTCGTGACGACGATGCTCCGGCGCCCCGAGGGGGTGACGGCCACGCATTTGAGCACCCGCTGCTCGCCCTCGGGCACGACCAGGCGGAATTCGTCCGGCATCTCCCGGTCGAAGTCGTAGGGCGTGGCGCCGTTCAGGGTATAGAACACCCGGCAGCCCGGGAACGGGGGACGAATCGTAAAGGTGAAGCGCCCTCCCTCGAGCGACTCCTCGCGCATGCCCCGCGGGGCAGGCACCCGGTAGGGGGTTCCCTCGGCGTCGAGTCTGGCCAGAAACGCCGGGAGCCGCTCTTCGGAGAACTCCTGCCACGATTTGCGCGCCTCGGGCGTCCAGGCGATTTCGGCCAGGGCGTAGATGCGGGGCAGCAACTGGTATTCGACGCGGCGTCCGGTCGGGACGAACTCCGTCCAGACGTTGGCCTGCACGCCGAGCAGGTACTGCTGCTCCTCTTCGGAGAGCCCCTCGGCGGGATCATAGCCGTAGGTCTGTTCCAGCGGAAGCGCGAGGTTCAGGCTGACGGGCTCCTCGGGGGAGTCCGAACCTTTCTTGTCGAAATAGAGGTACTGGCCCGGAGTCATGATCACGTGGTGCTTCTGCCTGGCTGCGGCGATGCCGCCCGCCGTGCCGCGCCAGCTCATGACGACGGCTTCGGGCGAGAGCCCGCCGTCCATGATTTCGTCCCAGCCGATCAGCTGCCGCCCCCGCGCAGCGAGGAAGCGGTCGATGCGGTGGGTGAGGTAGGACTGCAGCTGCGTTTCGTCCTGCAGCCCTTCGGCCGCGATGCGCGCCTGGCAGTCGGGGCAGGCTTCCCAGCGCGTGCGCTGGCACTCGTCGCCGCCGATGTGAATCAGCTTCGAGGGGAAGAGGGCGATCACCTCGTCGAGCACGTTTTCGAGGAATTCGAACGTGTGCTCCTTGCCCGGGCAGAAGACATTGCTGGGGCCGGAAATCCAGCCCCCGATTTCGTAGGACTCGGGGCCGTTCACGCACCCCAGTTCCGGATAGGCCGTCAGGGCGGCGAGCGCATGCCCGGGCATCTCGATTTCGGGAATCACCGTGATATGCAGTTTTTCGGCATAGGCGACCACTTCGCGGATTTGGTCCTGCGTGTAGAAGCCGCCGTATTTCTCGAATTCGAAGGTGGCGGGTTTCTCGTCGTAGCCTCCGATTTGCGTCTTGTCGCGCCAGGCGCCCACCTCCGTCAGGCGGGGGTAGCGCTTGATTTCGATGCGCCAGCCCTGGTCGTCGGTCAGGTGCCAGTGGAAGGTGTTGAGCTTCAAGGAGGCCATCCGGTCGAGGTAGCGCTTGACGAACTCGACGGGGAAAAAGTGGCGGCAGACGTCGAGGTGGAGCCCCCGGTACCCGTAGCGGGGATGGTCGTCGATTTCGCAGCAGGGGATGTTCCCGTTGGCGTCGGCGGCCTGGAGGAGCGTCTGCAGTCCGTAGAAGATGCCGCTTTCGTCGCCGGCCGTAAGCTGGGCGCTGTGCGGCGTAACCCGGATGCGGTAGCCCTCGCGGGGAATGCCTGCCGTCGTGTCCAGGCGCAGGAGAAGCGTACTCGCGCCCCGGCGGGACGAGCCCTTTTCACGCGGGGCTGCCAGTTCGGAAGCCAGCCGGAGCAGGTCGCCGGGCTGCGAGGGGAATCCTTTTGCGGTTATCCTGCACCCGGGGGCGGCGAAAACGCCCTCCCGGAGTTCGGCCCGCACGGGCTGCGGGATGATGTGCAACTGGCGGGACGATGCGGTGACGCAAACCGTATGCAGGACGGCGATTGCAAGGAGCAGTTTTTTCATTTTTTCAGAGTTTGATGAAGATTTTCTTTTTGTACAGCCACCAGCCGATAGCCCAGTTGACCAGGACGAACGTCAGGGCGAAGCACAGCGAGCCGCCGTAGTCGCCCAGCCACGGCTGGAATGCATGGGTGTAGATGTAGCTGTAAAGCGTCCCCGCGCCGAGCCGGGTTTTGTAAAGCATTATCGCCATCAGCGTCGCCGTGGCGTAGATGAAGAGCGGGTTGCTGCCGAACACTTCGAAGAAGCGGCCGAAAGCGCCCCGGAGTTTCTGTTTCTCGTCCGTGAGCCAGATTAGCCCGCCGAGAATTCCGGCCCCCAGTCCGCAGGTGACGAGGGCGAACGTCGGCGTCCAGATTTTTTTGCTGACGGGGCATACCGGCGACAGCAGCAGTCCCGCGGCCAGGAGCAGGGCGGCGGCGAGCAGCGTCTTGCGGCGCCGTGCGGCCAGCGGCTCGTCCGAGAAGACGATGCTGCCTATCCAGATGCCGATCAGGACGTGTCCCACCGAAGGGATGGTGCCCAACACGCCCTCGGGGTCGATGCCGTGGTCGTTGTACATGTGTCCGGCGCCCAGCACGGCGCGGTCAACCACCGACAGGATGTTGGTCGTGTCATAGGCGTAGCCGTTCCCGACGGCGAGCACGATCCCGTAGCCGAGCAGCAGCGCCCCGGCGATCCAGGGAAGCGGGCGGCGTCCCCATCGCAGGGCGATCAGCGCCCCGGCCCCGTAGCAGACGGCCAGCCGCTGCAGGATGCCCGAAATGCGCACGTGCCCCAAATCGGAGATGCTGTGCAGCAGCCGTTCGCCCCAGCCGACGGGTTCCGCGGCGAGCGAGTTCCATGTGCCCAGCGAAGTCGAGAACCAGGCGATGGCCAGTCCGACCAGGAAGAGGGAAACCGTACGGCGGAGTATCTTGCGGCAGCCGTCGGCCGACCATTTGCCGCCGTATTTGCGCAGCGAGGCCCACGCCGACACGCCCATGATGAACATGAAGAACGGGAAAACGAGGTCGGTGGGCGTCAGCCCCGTCCATTCGGCGTGGCGCAGCGGGGCGTAAACATATTTCCAGGAGCCGGGGTTGTTGACCAGAATCATACCCGCTACGGTGATGCCGCGAAGCACATCGAGCGAATAGAGCCTCCCCCGGTGCGGTGCATCGGTTTTCATGCGGTAGGGTTTTGGATGGTATGAAAACAGCCGGGCCCTTTGCGGCCCGGCTGCGGGCAATGCGTGTTATTTCACCTCTTTCAGTTCGAGTACGCGGCTGGCGTGTTCGCCGCCTACCGTGAAGTCGAGGCCGGTTTCCATCAGGAAAGCTCCGGTGAACTGTTTGCCGTCCTGCGGAATGGGTTTGCCGACGACGGTAAGTTCTTTGACGAGGTAGGTTTTCTGCGGGTCGAGCCCGGCCATTTTGAATGCCGGGGTCGGCATGTTGTGGTACTGCTCCATTTTGTAGACGAAGTAGGCTGCGCGCTCCTTTTCGGGCGTAACGTACATCAGCGATGCATAGCCGCTCTTGTCGAAGGGCGAAATCAGGCGGTAGAGGTCGCCCTGCTGTACGACGGGGCGGATTTTCTTGTAGTCCGCGATGGCGCGCCGGGCGAAAGCCTTGTCTTCGTCGGTCATGTGGGCGGGTTGGAGCTCCATGCCCATGCGGCCGCTCATGGCCACGTCGAAACGCAGTTTGAGGGGCGTCCTGCGGCCGGTCTGGTAGTTGACGTCGACGCTCACGTGCGAAGCCATCGCCACGGCGGGGAAGAAGTTGGAGACGCCCCACTGGATGAAGATGCGCTGCATGGCGTCGGTGTTGTCGCTGGTCCAGAACTCGTCGAAGTAGGGCATGAAGCCGTAGTTGATACGCCCGCCGCCGCTGGCGCATGCCTGCATGACCAGGTCGGGGTATTTGGCGCGGATGCGCTCGAGCACCTTCTCCATGCCGCGGTGGTATTCGATGTAGAGGTGCGACTGTTTGTCCCTGGGCAGGTAGGTCGAACCGTAGTTGAACAGGGACATGTTGGCGTCCCACTTGATGTAGGCGATTTCGGGATGCGCGGTCATCAGGTTGTCCACTACGCCGTAGACGAACTCCTGCACCTCGGGGTTCGAGAGGTCGAGCACGAGCTGCGTGCCGCCGCGGCCCTTGTACATTTCGCGGTGGGGCTGCTGAATCACCCAGTCGGGGTGCTTCTCGAAGAGCTCGCTCCTGGAGTTGGTCATCTCGGGTTCGATCCAGATGCCGAACTTGAGTCCTTTCTCTTTGGCCGAGGCGATCAGCCCCTCGATGCCTTTCGGAAGTTTTTCCTTGCAGACCACCCAGTCGCCGAGGCTCGACGAGCCGTCGTTGCGGGGGTATTTGTCGCCGAACCATCCGTCGTCCATGACGAACATTTCGCCGCCCAGGCCGGAAAAGTCGGACATCATCTGGTCCATCACCTCCTGGTTGACTTTCATGGACACGCCCTCCCAGCTGTTGAGCAGGATGTCGCGCTGTGCGGTGCCGTGGCTGATGCGGTGCAGGCGCGCCCAGCGGTGGAAGTTGCGGCTCACGCCGCCCTTGCCCTCGTTGCTGTAGGTGAATGCGAAGACGGGGGTGGTGAAGACCTCTTTCGGTTCGAGGACGTATTGCGACTGGTCTTCGTTGATGCCCGCGAAGATGCGGGTGGTGTGGGTGTTGTCGTTGTCGATGGCGATGCGGTAGTTGCCGCTCCAGGCCAGCGTGCCGCCGATGACGCCGCCGGTCTGCTCGTCGGGGCGTCCGTCGAGCGTGATCATGAACGACGGGCAGCTGCTGTGGGTGTTGCGCACGCCGTCTTTGTCCTTGATGATTCGCATGCCGTCGGTCAGCGGCTCCTCGTAGAGGTATGCCTCGGCGCCCCAGGGGCCGTGGAAATGCGTGAGCCAGTTGTCGCCGCGGCGCACGGGCAGGAAGGCCGATGCGAAACGGTAGAGCGTGACGGGTTTCTTTTCCAGGTGGCGGATTTCCGTCCACGTTTCGATGACGTCGTTGTCGGGATAGGTCTTATAGTAAACGGTGACGTAGAACGGGTAGTATTTGTCTTTGGTCGCGATGGCCGTCACTTCGCCGCCGTCGCGCTGCTCCCTGCTGACCGATTCCACGACCAGCTCGAGCGACATGCTGCCGTCGTTGTGGGTGGCCTGGATGGCCGTTTCGCGCGAACACTGGACGCCGAATTGGGGATAAACCGGGTCGTTGAACGCCGCGCCGCTGTTGAAAACGTCGTCGATTGAAGCCAGGCTCGGGCCGAAATACTGGAACAGTGGCGCCTTGCCTTTGTCGGCGGTCACCAGCAGGGAGGAATTTTTGGTGGAGAGCAGGATGTTGTCCGCACGGAGGGTCCCGGCGCCCAACAGCGTCGTGCACAGCAGTACGCTCGTTAAAAATTTCTTCATAAGTATCTGTTTGGTTAAATAAGTTTAGGTTCGTGGGGTGTAAAACTAAATTTATGCGGTAAAATTAAGAATAATTATGAGAAAATATACTATCTGCGTCCGATTTTATTTGAGAACCGGGGGCTGTAACTTGAATTCGAACGCCTTTTTGGTGGAGGGCAGTCCGTATCCGGCCGTGCCGCCTGTCCGGAATGCCGGTTCCGGCGGGCCGATGCAATCCGTGCGGTGCCGGCATCCCTGCGGGCGGCGGGCCGCTTCTGCACGGGGAGCGTGGTGCCGGCTGTGGGCGGCCCTTTCTACAAATATAAGCAAAATCCCCGAAGCGTGTGCGCTGCGGTGGGGTAAATACGCTGCAAAGCTGTGGAATATCCGTAGCGGTATGGTGTAAACGGAACAAATTGCGGCTGTTGGCGGTGTAGGGCAGGTATTGTACGGGCCGGAAAATATTCCTTTCGGATTTCGGGGTTGTATACTGACATTATACCATTTTGGTAATATTGTATACAACCGGGCCGTGAATATACCCTACTTTTGAATCAAAAAGAAAACGGCCATGAGACATGCACACAACCCGATTTTAAGTCCGGAGGATATACGTCCCAGCCAGGAGACCATGCGAATCGAATGCCTGCTGAATCCCGGCGTGTTCCGCTTCGACGGAAAAATCTGGCTGCTGCTCCGGGTTGCGGAGCGCCCGGAACAGACCGACGGCGAAATCAGCTTCCCCCTACTCGACGACGCCAACCGCGTCACGGTGATGCGCGTCCCGTCGTCGTCGCCCGAGCTCGACCTGTCCGACCCCCGGGTCATTAATTATAAAGGAGAGGATTTCCTGACGACGATGTCCCACCTGCGGCTGGTGAGCAGCACGGACGGCGTACGTTTCAGCGAGGAGCCCGCTTATCCCCCGTTGTTCGGAAGCGATTGCTACGAGGCGTACGGAATCGAGGACTGCCGGGTCGCGCAAATCGGGGAAGACTATTTCCTGACCTATACGGCCGTTTCGGCCAACGGGGTGGCTGTGCGGATGCGGAGCACCTCCGACTGGCGCCGTTTTACCGATTACGGATTGGTGCTGCCCCCGCACAACAAGGACTGCGCGCTGTTCGAACAAAAAATCGGGAACCTATATTATATGCTGCACCGTCCGAGCAGCCCCGAAATCGGCGGAAATTACATCTGGATTGCCCAGAGCCCCGACCTGTACCACTGGGGCAACCACAAATGCGTGGCGCGCACCCGCAAGGGTATGTGGGACAGCGCACGAATCGGCGCGGGATGTTCGCCGATTCCCACGGACGAAGGGTGGCTGATGATTTACCACGGCGCCGACGCCGCGAACAGGTACTGTCTGGGCGCGATGCTGCTCGACGCAGGCGACCCCTCGAAAGTCATCGCCCGCAGCGAGGAACCCCTCATGGAGCCGTCCGAGCCGTACGAGCTGGAGGGCTTTTTCGGGAACGTCGTCTTCACCAACGGGCATGTCGTCGACGGCGACCGCATCCAGATGTATTACGGGGCGTCGGACAAGGTAATCTGCCGGGCCGATTTCTCCGTGAGCGCAATCCTGGGAACGCTGCGCTGAAATTCACCGGAATAGACATGACAAGAGAATAATAATACTAACTAACCTACTCAAAACCAATGAAAAGAATTCTGACCCAATGTTTCGCTCCGTTGTTCTGCCTGCTGACATTCGCGTCATGCCAGGGCGACTGTCCTGCATGCGGCCGGCCGGCTGCCTCCGTCGACCTGACGGGCCGGCTTTATCCGAAAGTCAAGACCCCGACCAAATCGCTCGTCGTGGTGGATTTGCAGAACGACGATATTGAGGGACAGGTTGCCGCTATCGGCCTGCAGGGCATCGTCAACCGGGAAAGCGAACAGAAAATCTATGTGATGAACAGCCGCTGCAAGGATAACCACGGAGGCTGGAAAACAGGCCCGCACGACATGGCCCAGATGGGACAGTTCTGGCTCGACCGCGTGCTGCAGGATATTCCGCAGGAGACGCTGACGCTGGATGCCATGAAGTCCAATCCCGCTTTCTCGGCGCTCGTCGAGCATTACAAAAAATACATAAAGGGTGTGGTCATCTACGACCCCGCGCTAATCGAGGCGACGATTGAAGCCGCCACGACGATTGCCGGGCAGACCGACGCCCTGATTGTTTCGCCCCGGCTTTACGAGGAGGTGAAAAAATACGGTTTCCCGGTGATTGAGGATTTGCGTGGCCGCTTCAAGTCCAATATCGAATGCGTGGACTGGCTTGTGGAAAATTACTTCGAAACCGCCAACCGCGACGTGGCTTTCACGTGGTCGCACATGACCACCGATTTCCAGGAGAGCTGGGGCGCCGCCAACAAGGATTACGTAGTGGCCAACCGCCTGTTCACCTACTTCCTCGATATTCAGGATCACGAAGAGTGCGCCTATTACGAGAATATCGTCAAGAAATATCCCGCCGGAACGCAGATTATGGGCTGGACGGACGAGCTGAAAGCCGACAAGCTGTTCGCCGACTACGGGTATTTCATGGTGCCGTTCATCTCGGTCGAGAACATGACCGTCATGTCGTCGTTCCCCTCCGTCAAGGGCACGCCCCTCAAACCGCAGGTGTACCAGGCCGAGCCCAATACCGTATACATCGCACTGCTCGTTTCGGACGGCGACAACCTGCTGCACACGATGATTTACATGCCTTACACGATCGAAGAGTCGGCGGCCTACGGTGAGGTTCCCGTGACGTGGATTATCAACCCCGCCATCGTCGACCTCGCGCCGCGTGTTTTCAACTGGTACGAGCGGGTGATGAACGCCGGCGGGCAGGAGATGGGCGCCATGATGGGCGACGGCTCGCCGACGACGGATCGTTACAGCGGCTTCTCGTTCTATTGCTCGCTCACGAAACATTACCTCGAGCAGGCCGGCATGCTGACCATGAAGCAGATGGTCGACGGCGAGGCGGTTGCCTGGAACGTCCAGCCTTACTGCCTCGAGGGCGGATATGCGGGCACCGACTGGCGGGGCATCGGTTCGACGGAGTACCACATGGACAACGAATGTTTCCACATCGGCACGACCAACTCCCGGCCCGAATACCTGAACGAGGTGCTGAACACCGCTTCGGTCGACGAGCCGCTGTTCCTGTCGGTGATGATCGGCACGGCGAGCGAAGACGTGCTGACCTATGCCGCCGAGCTCAAGAAACAAATCGAGGCGCGTAACGACGGCCGGAAATACGTGTTCGTACGAACCGCCGACCTGGCCGCCACCTACCGCGCGTACAAGGGACTTCCCACAGAGTAGCTGAACATGCCGGACTGCTGCGACGGTGTGCCGAATTCGGCACGCCCCGGGGACAAACACCCCTCAACGTGGCGGCGGGAGGCTTCGGCCGGATGGCGCGCGATGGATTTATTGGATTGAAAAACACCTGATTATAAACTATTTAACGTAAAAAACAATTTAACCTGAAACTATTTCCGGAAGCAACTGACGAAAAAGATGTCCAATTACCGATCCGGCCCGAGGTACGGCGCCTCGCCGGAAAAGAATGAAACGAAACCAACAACCTACATTAACTTATCATGATTATGAAACAAAGCTTACTGAAATTAGCTTTTGCAGCAGTAGTGCTGATCCTTGCCGCTCCGCTGGCAGGCAATCGCGCTTTTGCACAAACGCGCAATTTGACGGGAACCGTCGTCGACCAGCAGGGCAATCCGGTGATCGGCGCGGCCGTAGTAGTCGACGGAACGTCGAAAGGAACGTCGACAGCCTCCGACGGTTCGTTCCGCCTGGAGCGCGTATCGCCCGACCAGCGTATTCTCGTGACGTTCATCGGGTATAAACCCCAGACGATTCTCATCGGGTCGCAGACCAACCTGAAGATCGAGTTGAAAGAGGACAACCAGACCCTCGACGAAGTGGTCGTCATCGGTTACGGCGTCCAGAAAAAGAGCGACGTGACGGGTTCGATTGCGTCGGTGAAGAACGACGCGTTCATGTCGCGTTCGGTCGAGAACGCACAGCAGGCCCTGCAGGGCAAGGCTGCCGGCGTCAATGTCTTCAGCGCCTCGGCTGCACCGGGCTCGAGCCCCTCGATCCGTATCCGCGGTTTCAGCTCCAACAATGCCGGCGCGGCCGATCCCCTCTATATCGTGGACGGTCTGAAGGTGTCGGACATTTCGTACCTCGACCCCTCGTCCATCGAGTCGATGGAAATCCTCAAAGACGGCGCTTCGGCCGCCATCTACGGCGTCGAGGCCGGTAACGGCGTGGTGCTGATTACCACGAAGAAAGGAACCCGGGGCGGCCGCGTATTCTACGACTTCACCTACGGCATCACCTCGCTGGCGAGCAAGGCCGATTTGATGAATGCCAAGCAGTATGCCGCATACCAGACCGCTGCCGGAAACGGCCAGCTGATGGATCCGTGGGACGGCAAGACGGATAACGACTGGTTCGATACGCTCTACGGCGACAACGGTTCGTTCCAGCGCCATACGGCCGGTTTCGAAACGGCCAACGACAACGGCTCGCTTTTCGCCTCGCTCTCCTACCTGGACAACGACGGTATGTATTACGGCAACAAGGACTGGCTGAAGCGTATTACGTTCCAGGTGAACGCCGATTACAAGATCAAACCCTGGCTGACCTTCACGACCAACAACACCATCGAGAGCTCGCGCTACCAGAAAGCTACCGACGGCGTCGGCACCGGTTCGCAGGCTGTCAATCCCTATATGATGGATCCGCTGACGCCCGCTTTCTACGACAAGGACAACCTGCCGGAATACATGCAGGAGCTGATTGCTTCCCAGGGCGACGACATGCTGATGAAAAACGAGAAGGGCGATTACGTGGCCGTTCCGTTTACCGCCAAGGACTCGACCAGCCCGCTGTCGCATTATTACGGCAACACGGGACAGCACAAGGACTTTGCGGTGCGCGGTTCGTCGTCCGTAGTCTTCTCGCCCGTCAAGGGCTTTACGTTCACTTCGCGTGTCGGTTACCGCCTCGAGGCGGCCAACTACCAGTTCTACGGAGCCCCGATGTACATGTCGGTTTCCTCGCGTACGAACCTTTCGGTGGAGGGCCGGACTTCGATGAACCGGTTCTACATGTGGGAGAACTTCGCCAACTACAACAATACGTTCGGCAAGCATACGATCAATGCCATGGTCGGTATGGCATACCAGTACGAGTGGTCGAACTATACATCGGGTTCGACCGACGGACTGACGAACAATGCCGGTAATTTCCACTACCTCGATTATGCGTCGAGCGGCGCCATCAAAGGCGTGGGCGGCAAAGTGGGCGAACTTGCCGCGTTGAGCTACTTCGGCCGCGTGGGTTATACCTTCGACAACCGTTACAACATCATGGTGAACTTCCGTGCCGACGCTTACGACCAGTCGAAACTGTCGAAAGATGCGCGGTGGGGTTATTTCCCCTCGGTGTCGGCGGGCTGGACCGTTACCAACGAGCGTTTCATGCGCGATGTGAATCCGAATGCGCTGTCGTTCCTGAAAATCCGTGCATCGTACGGCCAGAACGGCAATGTCAGGGTGTTGAGCGGCTATCCCTACCGCTCGTCGATGAACGTGACGGACTATTATCCGATGGGCGGGCAGCTCGTGCCCACCGTTACGCCTTCGGACGTGCTGGCCAACCCCGAACTCGAGTGGGAAACGGCTAAACAGGTCGACTTCGGCTTCGACGCCCGGTTCCTGCGCGACCGCCTCAACTTTACGTTCGATTTCTACAACAAGAATACGACGGGACAGCTGGTTCCGATGACGCCGCCGCTTTCGACCGGTACGACGTCCGTTACGCGCAACGTGGGCAAGGTCAACAACCACGGTTTCGAGTTCGAACTCGGCTGGCGCGATCAGGTCGGCGAGTTTACGTACAGCGTCAACGCCAACCTCGCGACACTGAACAGCAAAGTGAAAGAGCTGAAAGAGGCTACGCGTATCGACGGCGGCGGCCAGGGCCTGGTTTACTTCGAGGAGGGACATCCCGTGTGGAGTTACTACGGCTGGAAATACCTCGGTGTCAATCCGGAGGACGGAAGCGCCGTGTATTACGACAAGGACGAGAGCGGTACGATCGACGACAAGGACAAGGTGCATCTCGGCTCGCCGATTCCTGATTTCACCTACGGTATCACCATCAACATGGCTTACAAGGGCTTCGACCTGACGATATTCGGCAACGGCAGCCATGGCGGCCAGCTCATGCTGGGATCGCGCGGCCCGCAGGCCAACCGTCCGCCCGAGATGTGGACCGATTCGTGGGACGTGAAGGGGGCGAGCGCCAAATACCCGCATCCCGACCCGGTCGGCGACCAGCACGCAGCCAGCTCGAGCATGTGGCTCAAGAGCGGTTCATTCTTCAAACTCAAGCAGTTGCAGCTGGGTTACACGCTGCCGGCATCGCTGACGAAGAAGATTGCCGTTTCGAAGCTCCGCGTCTATGTTTCGCTCGACAACTTCTTCTGCTTCACACCCTACTGGGGTATGGATCCGGAAGCTGTCAACGCTACGTCGGCCATGGGACTCGACTTCGGCGATTACCCGACCCCGAAGACCCTGACATTCGGCGCCAACCTTTCGTTCTAACCTAAAAACATACGACTACAATGAAAAAACATATGAAAGCATTCGTAAGTCTGCTTGCCGGGGCGATGATTTTCGCGTCCTGCTCGCAAGACCGCCTCGAATTCGAGCAGCTCGGTGTCACCGAAGTGGATAAAACCTACGCGGAAGCCGACGACATGATGGCCCAGCAGTTGATCGCGAACGTGTACGTTACGGCCAAATACCTGATGATGGGCGACTGGGGCGTTCATTACATCGCTACGACCTCGGCGAAAGTGGCCGATTGCTGGCCCGGCGGTTCGGGCCCGAACGACGGTACCGACTACCACCGCATGTCGGCCATGATCGACGATTCGGAGAACAACGCCTACAAGGAGATGTACACCCGTTTCTACAAGATTATGTATAAATGCAACATGATCGTCGACAAGCTGAACGACGGCTCGACCGAGCGCCGGCGCGTAATCGGCGAGGCCAAGGCTTGGCGTGCGTGGGCGATGATGCGCCTGACGCAGCTGTGGGGCTCCGCTCCGCTGGTGGACCATGTGCTGGACGGTGTCAACTATTCGTTCTATCCCGGCAACTCGAATCCCGCGGACAACTGGAAATGGATTATGACGCAGTTCGAAGAAGCTGCCGCCGCGCTGCCCTCGAAGAGCGGGCTGGGCGGACAGAAAGCCATCGGCGGCCGCTGGACGGCCGAGGCCTGCTACGCTTACAAGGGCCAGGGCTACATGTGGCAGAACGACTATGCGAACGCCAAGGTCGAGCTGGCCAAGGTAATCAACTCGGGCAAATACGAGCTCTGGCAGAAGACTGCGACGATGGGCCCGTCGAGCTACGGCACGAACATGAAACTCGCCAAGAGCCAGCATGAAAATTGGCTCGAAGGCAATGAGGACTATGAATACCTGACGCTCTACCGCGCCGAGGCGGATTTCTGCGACGAGTTCCTGCTCGAATTGGATATCGACGGCGACGCCACGACGATTACGAGCACCGAGCCTTTCTGGTTCCGCGCCTATATGAACTGGCGTAAGGACGAGGTAAACCTGCCGGGCAACACCACGACCGCCTCCGACGGCTGGGGCTTCATCAACCCGACCCGCACGTTCGGCCTGGCGTTCGCCAAACATGACGGCAACAGCGTCCGCCGCCGCGCAGCCATCGCTACGTACAGCGAGGTTTACCACGACTTCCCCTATCTGGACGGAGCTGCCCGCGGTGTCATGTCGAGCATGCTCTTCGAGAACGAAGGCTATTTCCGTATGAAATACTACGATTTTGTGGACGACGTGGTGCCCGAGCGTTTCGCCGGCGGCCAGACCAACGGCAACCGGACGAACTTCCCGCTGATGCGCTATGCCGACGTGCTGCTGCTGTATGCCGAGGCCGTCTGCATGTCGGGCGAGGGTACGGCCAATATCTCGGGCCTGGAGGCCCTGAACATGGTGCGCCGCCGTGCCGGCCTTACGGACGCGCCCGCACTGGATATGGACAACGCCGAGTACGGTATCAAGGCCGAGCGCCGTTTCGAACTCTGGCTGGAGGACTGCAGCCGCTATGTCGACCTGATTCGCTGGGGCGACTACAAGGATTTCATCACCGACACGTCGGATAACGGTGTGAGCACACACTGGGGCAGCGACTGCGCATGGCTCGTCAAACTCAAGGACGCCACCAAGCGCACGACCGATCCTACCGATTTGAGCAATTACGAGGTGCGCTACGATCCGCTGTCGACGCGCGGCAGCTGGAGCGACCGCTTCTACCTGTGGCCGTTCCCGTATGCCGAGATGATCCAGAACCCGAACCTCGTACAGAATACCGGCTGGTAGAATACGGACAGCAGTACCGTTTCCGCGGGGTCCGCAGAGACGGAGGCATAATCCGGCGATGGCGGTGTTCACATGGCCGTCGCCGGATTTCTTTATGGAAACGGACTGTCCGCTACCCGGGGCGCTTTCGGGTCCCGGCCGGTCGGCGGGCGCCGCGTATCCCGGAATACGCGTACGCATGGAAAAACAACCGGAAAAAACTAAACGAATGAAAAAAAGCCTATTGATAGCAGCGCTGCTGGCCTTCAGCCTCGATTTGACGGCCGCAGTGCGGAAAATATCGCTCAACAGCGACAGCCCGGTCATCGCATGGCAGCTCCGGGCGCAGGACGAAGTCTCCGACACGGAGGCCATGTGCAGGGCGGGGTACGACATCGTTGGATGGACTCCGGCGGTGGTTCCCGGCGCGGTGTTCACGTCGTTCGTCGAAGCGGGCATCGAGCCCGATCCCAATTTCGGCGACAACGCCTACAAGGCCGACAAAAGCAAGTACGACCGCAATTTCTGGTACCGGGCCGAATTTTCGACGCGGGATCTGCCCGCAGGGGAGCGGCAGTGGATTTGTTTCGAGGGCGTGAACCGCAAAGCCGAAGTCTGGTTCAACGGCGCGCGGCTGGGCTCGCTGGACGGCTTCATGGATCGCGGGATGTTCGAAATCGGCGGCCTGCTCAAAAAGGACGGTACGCCGAACGTGCTGGCCGTGCTGGTCTACGCCCCGACCAACCCGGTTGCCAACCATGCCAGCCCAACCTATATTTCGAGCGCCGGCTGGGACTGGATGCCCTATGTCCCGGGGTTGCTGAACGGCATAACCGACGATGTTTATTTCGCCACCTCGGGCGATGTTTCCCTCGTCGACCCGTGGGTGCGCACGAAGGTTCCCTCCCGTGAAAAGGGCGTTATCTCCCTTTCGGCCGAATTGAAGAACCATTCGTCCGGGGAGAAGAGCGGGGTGCTGAAAGGCGTTATCATGCCCGGCAACATAACGTTCGAAAAACCGTTCAAGGTGCCGGCGGGCAGGCAGGTAACCTGTGGCATCGATCCGCGCGAGTTCCCGCAGCTGGCCGTCGAGGATCCGGCCCTGTGGTGGCCCAACGGATACGGGGATCCGAACCTCTACACGTGCGAGCTGACCTGCGAGGTCGACGGCGGAGTCTCCGACAGGCGGACAATCGTGTTCGGAATCCGGGAGTATTCGTACGACTTCGAAAAAGGGGTGTTCCAGCTATCGGTCAACGGCGAGCGCATCTACTGCAAGGGCGGCAACTGGGGTATGAGCGAATACCTGCTGCGCTGCCGCGGCGCCGAATACGACCTGAAGATACGCCTGCACAATGAAATGCACTACAACATGATTCGCAACTGGATCGGCTCGACCACCGACGATGAGTTCTACGAGGCGTGCGACAAGTACGGCATCATGGTCTTCGACGATTTCTGGCTCAACTCGCATCCCAATCTTCCCGACGACATTTTCGCTTTCAACCGCAATGCCGTGGAGAAAATCAAGCGGCTGCGCAACCACCCCTGCATCGCGGTGTGGTGCGGCGACAACGAGGGCGTGCCCCTGGCGCCGCTGAACGAGTGGCTGCGCGAGGACGTCAGGACTTTCGACGGCGGCGACCGCTGGTACCAGCCCATTTCGCGCGAATACGGCTTCTCGGGCAGCGGCCCCTGGGTGAACGCGCATCCGATTTGGTACTTCACGGCTTACCCGCTGGGGTACGGCGAGCACAAACTCGACGGCTGGGGCTTCCGCTCGGAAATCGGCTCGGCGGTATTCACCAACTACGAGAGTTACAAAAAATTCATGCCCGACGCGGAGCGGTGGCCCGCTTCGCCCGAGATGCTCGACAAGCATTTCTTCGGCAACTCGGCGGGCAATGCGCGGCCCACGCGCTACTTCTCCGCCGTGGAGTACAATTACGGCAAGGCCGCGGGTGCGGAGGATTTCTGCCGCAAGGCCCAGCTGCTCAACATCGAGGTCAACAAGGCGATGTACGAAGGGTGGCAGCACCACCTGTGGAACGACGCTTCGGGCATCCTGACCTGGATGAGCCAGTCGGCCTACCCGTCGTTCGTATGGCAGACCTACGACTACTACTACGACCTGAACGGCGCCTACTGGGGCGTGCGCAAGGCCTGTGAGCCGCTCCATATCCAGTGGAGTTATGCCGACAACACGGTCAAGGTAATCAATGCCAGCGGCGAGGCCTACAACGGCATCCGCGCCGAGGCGGCCGTGTACAACATGGACGGCCGCGAGGTGAAACGCTATGCGCGGCAGGCGACCCTGTCGTCGCTGCCCAACACGGCGACGAAAGCGATGACGATTCCCTTCCCCGAAGACCGCAACCTCGCGCGGGGCAGGAAGACGATTGCGTCGTCGTCGGAGAACAACGATTTTCATGCGGCCAAATCCGTCACCGACGGCAACACGGGCTCCTCGTGGCGCTCGGGAGGCCCGGGCGAGCAGTGGGTGATGGTAGACCTGGGCGAGCCCACCGAGTTTTCGGACATCGTCCTGACGTGGGAGAGCGAAGCCGCCAAATCGTACGAGATACTCGCCTCGGACGATGCCGAGAAGTGGCGGACAATCTACACCAGCGGCAAGGCCAGCACGCCGGTCGATGAGATTACGGTCGGGCCTGTGACGGCCCGATATGTCAAACTGCAGGGCAGGGCACCCCATGACGACTGGCAGCTGGTGCTCTTCGAAATGGAACTTTACGGCTCCGGGCAGCCGGCCACGGAGCTTTCACCCGTGCATTTCATCCGCCTGCGGCTGACCGACGATACCGGCAAGCTGCTCTCGGAGAACTTCTACTGGCGTTCGAACCGCCTGGGCGATTACCGTGCGCTGAACGACCTCGAACCCGCGAAGCTGGATGTCCGCTCGAAAGCCCGGACGGTGGACGGCAAGCGTATTGTCCATGCGACCGTCACCAACCGCGGCCGCGGCGTGGCGTTCGCCGTGCGCGTAATGCCGGTCTATGCTTCGACGGGGGAACAGATCCTGCCCGCAATCATGGACGACAACTATTTTACGCTGCTCAAAGGCGAATCGAAGGAGATCGAGATTGAGATCGATTCGTCGCTGCTCGAAAAGGATGATTACAAACTGGTCGTAAGGCCGTATAACGATTGATACCGGGATGAAGAAATTTTGTGTGCTGGCGCTCCTGCTGTGTGCGGCGTGGACGTCGGATGCGAAAATCAAGCTGCCTGCCATCGTCGGCGACAATATGGTGCTGCAACAGGGCGCCGATGTCAAAATATGGGGCTGGGCGGCACCGAAAGCCGAAGTCAGCGTCGCACCTTCGTGGTGCGGCGCCGTTCGGACCAAAGCGGACAAAGGGGGGCGCTGGTGCGTGGCCGTGGCCACCCCGGCCGCCTCGTTCGAGCCGCGCAGCATCACCCTCGGCGACGGTGACGGCGAACCCGTCACGCTGAAAAACATCCTTATCGGCGAAGTCTGGCTCTGCTCGGGGCAGTCCAACATGGAGATTCCCGTGCAGGGCGGCCGCGACTGTCCGATCGAACATGCGCAGGAGATCATCGTCGAGAGCGCACAGTATCCCGACGTGCGGCTCTTTTCGGTCAAAATCGACGGCGGGCTCCGTCCCAAAGAGGATGTGACGGGCGCATGGTGCGAAGCCTCGCCCCGGACGGTCAAGACGTTCAGCGCCATCGGGTACCTGTTCGGCCGCAACCTCCGCAGGGCGCTGAACGTCCCGGTGGGAATCATCAACAGCAGCTGCGGCGGCACGTGGATCGAAGCGTGGTTCCCGGCGTCGCTGCAACGGCATTTCGCTGATTTCGACCCGGCATCAATCGCCACCCGCGAGGGGCAGAGCGGCATGAACACGGTCGAGATACTTTACAACGGGATGATTTATCCGCTGCACAACTTTGCAATCAAGGGATTCTGCTGGTACCAGGGCTGCTCCAATGTCGGCCGCAGCACCTGCTATGCCGACAAGATGGTGGCGATGATCGACCATTGGCGCGCGTTGTGGGGCGGCGAGCGCAAGCCGTTCTACTATGTCGAAATCGCGCCCCACGAAGACGGCGAGCAGAACGTCAACGAGGCGCTGGTGCGCGAGCAGCAGGCCCGGGTGATGGAGATGACCGACAACGTGGGGATGGTCTGCACCAACGATTTGGTTTACGATTACGAGGCCTGGAACGTGCATCCCAGCCAGAAGGAGCCCATCGCCGGGCGTCTGGCCTGCTGGGCGTTGAGCCGGGACTACGGCTACGGCGATGCGGTCAAGACCATCGGGCCGCGGTTCCGATCGATGGAGGTGCTGGAGGGCGGTGTCGTCCGGGTGCATTTCGACGGCAGCGACTGCGGATTCCTCGTCAAGGGGGAGATCGAGGGTTTCGAGCTGGCCGGCAGCGACGGGGTGTTCCGTCCCGCAAAGGCCGTGCGCAGGCGTCCCGACCCCACGGTGCTCTACGTCTCGAACTACGACGTGGGAAATCCGGTATATTTGCGCTATAATTTCAAGAATTGCAGCATCGGTCACCTGTGGGACGCTTTCGGACAGCCCGTAGTGCCGTTCCGGACGGATAATTTCTAACTTTGTGTAACCTCATCAAATTATTTGAAAATGAAAAAAACAATAGCAATCCTTTTGTTCTGCCTGCTCGCCTCCGGCGTTTGTTCCGGCCAGGCCTACTCCGATTTGCTCTACCGGGACTGGGCCGGGCTCCGGGCTTATGCGCAGGTGAATAAAACACTCTCCGCCGCACATCCCGAGGTGGTTTTCATGGGTAACTCCATTACCGAGGGGTGGTTCAACCAGCATCCCGACTTCTTCAAGAAAAACAATTTCGCGGGACGCGGCATCGGCGGCCAGACCTCCTCGGAGATGCTGGTGCGGTTCCGCCAGGACGTCATCGACCTCCATCCCAAAGTGGTCGCGATCCTGTCGGGGACGAACGACATCGCGATGAACAACGGCTATATCGCCCTCGAAAACACGGTGCAGAATATCGTTTCGATGTGCGAACTGGCCCGCTTCAACGGAATCAAGGTGCTGCTGTGCTCCGTCACGCCGGCGGCCAATTTCAACTGGCGGCCGCAGGTGGAGCCGGCCAAACTCATTCCGAAGCTCAATGCGATGCTCAAGGAGTATGCCGATGCGGCCGAGGGCGTGGAATACGTCGACTACTTCTCCGCCATGGCCGACAAGGACAACGCCATGCTTGGGGAGTATTCGCCCGAGGGGTGCCATCCCAACGGCGAGGGCTACAAGGTCATGGAGCGGATTATCGTCCCGGCGATTAACAAGATAACCGGCAGCAACAAACAATATTTCATGTATTAAAACCGGAAATTCGAAACCATTATGAAGCTTAAACGAACCCTCTTCCTGCTGCTGGTGGCGGTGCTGCCCCTGCAACTCGCGGCCAAAATCACGCTGCCTGCCATCTTCACCGATAACATGGTGTTGCAGCAGCAGAGCGATGTGAAAATCTGGGGCAAGGCCAAGCCCGGCAAAACGGTGAAAGTCACCACCTCCTGGAACGGAAAAACCTATGAGGTGCGGGCCGGCGAGTCCGGCCATTGGCGGGCGACGGTGTCGACCCCGGCGGCAGGCGGCCCCTATACGGTCACTGTTTCGGACGGCAAGCCCGTCGAACTGAAAAACGTGCTGATCGGCGAAGTCTGGCTCTGCTCGGGGCAGTCCAACATGGAGATGCGCATCGCAGACCGCGTGCTGAACTACGAACAGGCGATGCAGCAGGCAGGCCGCTACAAGAATATCCGCCTGCTCCATATCGACAATACGACCAGTCCCGCACCGCTCGACGAAGCTGCGGTGCGGCACGGCGGCTGGCAGGTGTGCTCGGGCGAAAATATCGCCGACTTCTCGGCCGTGGGTTATTTCTTCGGCAGGGAGCTGAACGAGAACCTGGACGTACCCGTCGGCCTGATCGAATCGTGCTGGGGAGGAACCTATGCCGAGTCGTGGACGAGTGCCGGGGCGCTGTCCGAGATTCCGTGGTTCCGGCCCCGGATCGAGAAGGTGAAGCAGATACCGCACTCCCCCGAGGAACGGACACGGATGTTCTACGACGACATCGACGCGTGGCGTGAGCAGATGATGCAGGCCGAGCAGGCGTTCGAGCAGGGCCGTGCCGTTTGGGCCGAGTCCTCGTTCGACGACTCGTCGTGGGGCGAAATCGCGGTTCCCGGATTCGTGCAGGATCAGGGACTGGACGGTTTCAGCGGCTTCATGTGGGTGCGCAAAACCGTGGATATTCCGGCTGCATGGGCGGGCAAGGAGCTGACGCTCACCCTTTCGGCGATAGACGACAACGACTTCACCTACTTCAACGGCGTCGAGGTGGGACACACCGAAGGCTGCCTCGCATTGAGGAGCTATAAGATTCCTGCGTCGCTGGTCAAGGCCGGCAGGGCGACCGTTGCCGTGCGCGTGATGGATACGGGCGGCAAGGGCGGAATCTTCGGCGATCCGGAGGGCATTGCGCTCTGCAAGTCGGACACGGAGAAACTGCCCCTGGCCGGAGCGTGGAAATACAAGGTGTCGCTGGGGCTCGGCGAGGCGCCCGACATGCCAATCAACACGGCCACGGAACCCAACTACCCGACCTTCCTCTACAATGCGATGATCAATCCGCTGGTGGATTATGCCATCCGCGGCGCGATCTGGTACCAAGGCGAGGCCAACGTGGCGCGGGCGGCGCAGTACCGCGACCTGCTGCCCCTGATGATTCACGACTGGCGGCAGCAGTGGGGTTATGCCTTCCCGTTCTACATCGTGCAGCTTCCCAATTACATGAAGGCGCAGGAGGGCCCCGAGGAGTCGGACTGGGCCGAGCTGCGCGAGGCGCAGAAACACACGCTCCGCCTGGAGAATACCGGAATGGCCGTAACGATCGATGTCGGCGACGGCGACGATCTCCATCCGAAGAACAAACCCGAGGTCGGCCGGCGTCTTGCGCTGATTGCCCGGGCGCAGACCTACGGCGAGCGGATTCCCTGCTCGGGGCCCGTGTACGACTCCTACGGCATCGAGGGCAATACGATTCGCATCCGGTTCTCGCATACGGACGGCGGGCTGAAAACGTCGGACGGCGGCGCCGTCAGGGGGTTCTACATCGCGGGCGCCGACCATGAGTTTCACGCGGCGGATGCCGTCGTCGAGGGGAATTCGGTCGTGGTGTCGTCGAAAGAGGTGCGTTTCCCGGTCGCCGTGCGTTACGCATGGGCGAACAATCCGGTCTGCAACCTTTACAACGGCGCCGGCCTGCCGGCGGGGCCGTTCCGCACCGACGACTGGGCGCGCAGCGCGAAAAAATAACGGATGCGGCGGCAGGCGGTGTTTGCCGCCGCATTGTCCCGGATTGCGCGGCTATCCGCGTCCGGGCCTGTTGCAGGTTATGACAGGGCATCGCCCTGTCATAACTTTTCGGTTCCGGGCGGCCGGTGCCGGCACCCATGTTCCGGTTCGGCGCGGCAATTGTATGAAACGTCCCGGAATTCCGTAAAAAATCCTATCTTTGCATACAAGCGAAAAATTTATGTCGAGGAAATTTGTCCTTTTATTGCTGTCGGCATTCGTCGCAGCCGTGCCGTTCTCCGATGCGGCGGTGAAATACAACACGCTTACCAATGCGAACGGATTGTCGAACAGTTCGGTCAACTGCATCTACCAGGATTCGACCCGGCTGCTCTGGATAGGTACGTGGGACGGCCTGAACGTATACAACGGGTATGATTTCAAAACCTACAAGTTCGCGCCGGACAATGCGAATACGATTTCGAACAACGTAATCCGCAATGTCGTCGAGGAGGCGGAGGGCATTATCTGGGTGTCTACCGATTACGGAGTCAACCGGATCGACGTGAAAAACGACCGGATCGAGCGCTTCTACCCGGGCTACGAGGACAACGGCCCGACGGCCGAGGGGGTCTTTTCCGTCGCGGCTGCTGCGGACGGCACCGTTTTCTGCGCCGCCACGGGCTGGGGAATCGCATACTACGACAGGGCACAGAACCGCCTCGTCGCCCTTAATGTCCCGCAATTCAATTCGTCGAAAATCCGCAATATCTGCTATGCAGGGAAGAATACCCTGCTGCTGCATACGATGCGGCATGAACTGGTGCGGATTCGGTACAGCGTTTCCGGTTCCGGAAACATCGAAGTGCGGGAAAAAACCGATTTGTTCTCCCGGGACGGCATCCGGGGCCTGTTCGACTGCCGGACGGCGGTTTATGTGGCCAGTGCCGACGCACTCATTTACAGGTACGACTGCCTGACGGGGGAAATTTCCCCGCTGGATAAATTTCCCCCCCCCGCTGCCAGTGATGCCGTACGGGCGGTTACCCAGAGCGGCGAGCGGCTGATTGTCGCTTTCGGAACGTCGGGTGTATACAGTTATGATCTGGCGGAGGAAACCTGCTCCAGAATGCCGCATATGCCAGCCATCAACATCCTTTCGCTCTGCTCCGGCAGCCAGGATATTCTGTGGGTCGGCAGCGACGGGCAGGGCATTATCGGCATATACGACGACGGCATCGCGTTCAACAAGGTGCCCAACAGCCGCCTGTTCGATGCCAGGAGCTGTCCGGTGCGCTCGTTTTACCGGGACGCCGGCGGGAACCTCTATGTGGGGACGAAAGGCAACGGCATCTGCATGCTCCGTCCCGACGGCACCCGGGGCGCCGCCTATGACGTGAGCCGGGGGTTGAGCAATAATTTCGTCTATTCGCTGGCAGAGGGGTACGACGGCGACATGTTCATCGGCCACGACGGGGCAGGGCTCGACGTGCTTTCGTTCTCGACGGGGCGCATATCGACCGTAAAGCCCGCGGAGGGAGCCCGTTTCGGCTCGGTCTATGCCATTCTGCGCGATTCGGAGAACGGCTGCCTCTGGCTCGGAACCAACGGCTACGGCCTGATTCGGCTGCAGCTGCGCCCCTTTGGCGGACAATACGTGGTCCAGAGACAGGAGGTATACGTCAACGACAAGGAGGACGATACGTCGTTGAGCAACAATACGGTCTTTTCGATCGTCCCGGCGGGCGACGGGAAACTGTGGGTCGGCACCCGCGGCGGCGGTCTGAACCTTTTCGACGTCCGCACCCGGAAATTCGCCCATTACACGGTCTCTTCGGGCGAGTATCCGATCAGCAGCAACGACATCCTGTCGCTGTACGTGAGCCGGGATTCGACCCTGTGGATCGGTACGAGTTACGGCCTGAACCGGCTGTGCCGCGACGCAAAGGGACAGGCCGGATTCCGGTGGTACGTCGAGAAGGACGGCCTGCCGAACAATACCATCCACGGCATCCTGGAGGACGACGCGGGCTATCTGTGGTTGAGTACGAACAAGGGGCTTTCGCGGCTGAATCCCGGCGACGACGAAATCATCAATTATTACAACAACGAAGAGCTGCAGAGCTATGAATTCTCCGACGGCGCCTATTACCGCTGCGAAGACGGCAAGATGTACTTCGGGGGCGTAGACGGGTTCAACTGGTTCGATCCCCGGGACATCCACGTGCGGACGTACGCCCCGCCCGTGCTGTTCGATAATTTCTACATCAAGCAGGAGCCGATGCCCGGCTTCCGGGCCGACCGGGAGATCGTGCTCACGCACAGCGAGAACTTTTTCAGCATCCAGTTCTCCGCCCTGGAGTATGTCCGCAACAACAACTGCGAGTACGCCTATATCCTCAAAGGGTTCAACAACGACTGGGTGCATATCGGCACCGACAACACGGCGGTGTTCACAAACGTCCCGCCCGGAAGGTACGAGTTCTGCGTGCGGTGTACCAACGGCGACAAGATCTGGAGCGACAAGACCGCGGCGCTGCTCATCAGGGTGCGTCCCCCGTGGTGGAGCACGGTGTGGGCCTACGTGGTGTACACCGTATTGAGCCTCGTGATCCTGTACGTCGTCTGGTTCATCGTCAACGAGCGTATCGAACAGCGGCGCCAGCTGCTGATGGAGTCGTTGAGCAAACGGCGGCAGAGCGACAGCTACGAGGCGAAACTCCGCTTCTTTACGAGTATCGCCCACGAGTTCTGCACCCCGCTGACGCTCATATACGGCTCCGGCGAACAGCTGCTGAACAATTACAGCCTGGCGCCCGACGTCGCCCGGCACCTGCGCATCGTCAAGAACAACGCCGCCCGCATGCAGCACCTGATCGGCGAGCTGATGGAGTTCAGGCGCGTCGACACCGGGAACTATGCCCCGAGGTACTCCATGGTCAACGTCACGGAGCTCATTTCGACCATCGTCGACAATTTCAGCGAACCCAACGAGCAGCGCCGCATCGATTTGCGCGTCAGCCTGCCGGAGCGGGAGGTGCTCATCGTGAGCGACATGAACGCATTGGAAAAGATTCTCTACAACCTGATTTCCAACGCCTACAAATACACTCCGTCCGACGGGTACATACACGTCGAGCTCGGGGTGGCTCCCCGCATGACGACGGTTCGTGTGACCAACTCGGGCAAGGGTATCAAGCCCGAGGATATAGGCCGTATTTTCAACCGTTTCGAAGTGCTCGACAATTTCGAGCGGCAGGCCAACGAAGGAAAGATCATGCGCAACGGCATCGGGCTGGCGCTCGCCAGGAGCCTGGCCAACATGATGTCCGGGAACATTACCGTCGCGAGCAAGCCCGGCGAATATACCACCTTCACCCTGTCGCTGCCCGAAGTGGGGCGGGAGCTGATCACGCAGCCCGAACAACAGGGCGTGCACGAAAGTCCGCCGCCCGTCGAGCAGGACGATGTGCCCGAACCGGTGACCTGCGCCCCGGGCGCCGACGGAGGGATTATCCTGGTGGTCGACGACGAAAAGCAGATACGCGACCTGATTTCCGAAATCCTCTCCGGGGAGTATACCGTCATACAGGCCGCCGACGGCGCGGAGGCCATCGATATCCTCAAGCACCGGCGCCCCGATTTGATTCTGAGCGACATCAGCATGCCGAACATGGATGGACTCGAACTGCTCAAATATGTGAAAAGCAACGAAATCACGAAATATATCCCGTTCGTGTTCCTGACTTTCAAAACCGACGTCGAGCATGAAATCCACGGCTACGAGATGGGCGGCGAAGCTTATATTTCCAAGCCGTTCCACCCCAAACACCTGCAGGCCGTAGTGCACCGCATACTCAACAACCGCCTCTCGCTGCGCGATTATTACAACTCGGTGCTCTCCTCCTCGGATGTCTACGAGGGGAATGCGATCGATGCCGACGACAAGAAGTTCATCGTGCAGCTGACCAACATCATCGAGGAGAACATAACGGACGAGGGGCTATCGTTGAGTTTCCTGTGCGAGAAGATGTTCGTCAGCCGCATGGGGCTGTACCGTAAAATCAAGGATATTACGCAGATGACGCCGAGCGAGTATATCCGTTCGGTGAAGATCAACCATGCGACGCACCTGCTGAAAACGACCAACATGACCGTGCAGGAGATCATGTTCTGCTCGGGTTTCAACAACAAATCCTATTTCTACCGCGAATTCGCCAAAATATACCACATGTCCCCGAAAGAGATGCGGGAAAAGGAGCGCGGGACGGGACAATAGGCCCGATTTGGCGTGCGTATATACGTTTCGGTTACAATAGTATACCTTGCAAAGGTGCCGTGAGGCTACCTTTGCAAGGTATTACTATAACTACTGACATGAAAGACACTACCGCCTCGACGCCCGGCAGCGGCATTTTCAGCAGGGCTTTTTCGGAAATCAGGCATTTCGGAACCTATCCGTTCAACATGCGGATACTGTTGTTGACCAACATGCTCTATGCGTTCGTCCTGCCGGTCGTGGAGCTGTTCGTCGGCACCTACATCATGCGCAACAGCTCGGAACTGTCGTATGTGGTGGGCTACCAGCTGGCCGTCTATACCGGCATCCCCCTTACCTTTTTGGTCAACGGGTTTCTCATGCGTCGTATCCGCATCTCGCATTTATACTCGTTCGGCATGCTGTTGAGCGGCGTTTCGATGGCCGTGATGATGTCGCTCGAAACGCTCGAACTGGGCGGAATCGTCGTCGCAGGGCTGATTATGGGCCTCTCGTACGGATTTTTCTGGGCCAACCGCGATTTTCTCGCCCTGAACTCCACCGACGACGGCAACCGCAATTATTATTACGGACTTGAAAGTTTCTTCAATACGGTCGCCGGCGTCGTCGTGCCCGGTATGATCGGCACATTCCTGGGCGCTACGGCCGACCACAACTGGCTCGGCGGCAATATCAACCTGGCCTATAAGCTGGTGACGGTATTCGTCTTCGCGCTCACCATCACGGCGTCGGCCGTGGTTTTCCGGGGCCATTTCTCCAATCCCGGCAAAGAGCGGTTCATCTACTTCCGCTTCGATAAGCTCTGGAACAAGATGATGCGGCTGGCCGTCCTGAAAGGCATCGCGCAGGGCTATATCGTCACCGCGCCGTCGATGCTGGTCATGACGCTCGTCGGGAACGAATCGACGCTCGGGACGCTCCAGTCGATCAGCGCCATCGTGTCGGCCGTGCTGCTCTACCTGCTGGGCCGCTTCACTTCGTCGCGGCACCGGGTGCTGATATTCTCCTCGGGCCTGCTGCTCTTCGCGCTGGGCGGGGCGTTCAACGCCGCCCTCTACTCGGCCACGGGCGCGATTGTCTTCATGCTGTGCCTGGTGATGGGCCGTCCGCTGATGGATTTGGGCTATTTCCCGATTCAGCTGCGGGTAATCGACTATGTCAGCAACAAGGAGAAGCGCAACTCCTATGCGTATATCTTCGTCCACGAATTCGCGCTCTATTTCGGGCGCTTCTTCGGCTGCGGGCTGTTCATCGTGCTGACGATATGGGTGTCGGATACCTTCGCGATTCGTTATGCGCTGCTGATTATCGGCATCATACAGCTGCTCTCGATCTCCATTGCGCGCAATATCACCCGGACGCTCGACCGGCTGGGGAACAGGTAGGCGCGAGTGCGCCGTCGGGGAAGGATTTCGCCGTGCCTGTATTTCGTCGGGAACGATGCGTTGTCCGGGTGTCCGGAGTGAAAGGCAGGTGCTGCCGGCTGGCGGGGCGAGTGTCGACCCCAATAATATACCGATATGGATAAAAAAAGATTTTTGTTAGGCGCCGGCGGCCTTTTGCTGGCGGGAGCGGCACATGCGCAGGCGGCAAAACCCAACGTCATCGTCATCTATACCGACGACCACGGGACGCTGGACGTGAATTGTTTCGGTGCCCCCGACCTGTATACGCCCAACATGGACGCATTGGCGGAGAGCGGCGTGCGTTTCACACAGTTCTATGCGGCTCCGGTCAGTTCGGCCTCTCGCGCCTGCCTGATGACCGGACAGTTCGCCCGGCATGCCGGACTTACCGGCAATGCGGGCCTGACCGGACTCCGGCCCGAAAAGGAAACGATTGCCGAGCGTATGAAAGCCGCCGGCTACCGGACGGCCTGCATCGGGAAGTGGCATCTGGGCTCCCGGCCCGAATACGCTCCCAACAACCAGGGGTTCGATTATTTCTGGGGGTTCCTGGGCGGTTGCATCGACAGCTATTCGCACTTCTATTACTGGGCCGGGCCGAATGTGCACGACCTTTGGCGCAACGGGCAGGAAATTCACTACGAAGGCAAATTCTTCACTGCCGAAACGCTGCGTGAAGCCAAGGAGTTTATCCGGGAGGGGGATAAGCGGACGCCGTTCTTCCTTTACTGGGCCGTCAATATCCCGCATTACCCGCTGCAACCCGAGGAAAAATGGCTCGAGTACTACGCGGAACTGCCGAATCCGCGGCGCATGTACGCCGCATTCGTTTCCACGTTCGACGATTACCTGGGCGAGCTGCGTACCTTCCTCGCGGCACAGGGACTGACCGACGATACGATTATCGTCTTCCAGTCGGACAACGGGCACAGCACCGAGGTGCGTACGTTCGGAGGCGGCGGTTACTGCGGCGACTACCGCGGTGGCAAATTCTCGCTTTTCGAGGGCGGCATCCGCGTCCCCGCCGTCATAAGCTGGCCGGGACACCTGCCCGCAGGCGAAGTTCGCGAGCAGGTGGCCATGAACATCGACTGGTTCCCGACCCTGCTCGAGCTGTGCGGAGTGGATGCCGCGGGTGCCGATGTGGACGGGAAGAGTATCGTGCCGCTTATCCGCGACGGTTCCGCGGCGTCGCCCCACGACGTGCTGCATTTCGATTTCGAGAAGCAGTGGGCCGTCCGGCAAGGGGACTGGAAACTGATATGCAATGCGATCGACGTGCTGCCGAACGACGGGAACAAGACGCTTGAAGGACTGTTCCTGACGAACTTGAAGGAGGATCGTACCGAATCGGTGAATCTGATCGGCAAATATCCCGAAAAGGCGAAAGAGTTGCTGAAACTGCGGGAGGCGTATGTGGCCTCGCTGTCGGGCGGAAAGGGAAAGTGACCGCAGGCGGGTACGGGGCTGCCGGAAGCGTACGGTAGATCCGTGGTTTGCCGGCGCTGTCCGGGACGCGCTCTTTCCGAAACGTGGCCTGTTCGGGGCGTATGGTTTCGGTGCCTGTGTCTGCTGAATGCCTACGATGGTACATATGATGCTGCACTGCGGAGCTGTGCAACGATAAAAACAAAGGCAGGGGCTCGAAAGCCCCTGCCTTTGTTTTTATGCCGCTGCCGGTCAGTTCCGGCGCAGGACAATCTGCCGCTTCTGCGGCTTGTTGATTTCGTAAATCGTCCGCACGAGCAGTTCCATCTCCTGTGCGCGCGCCTCGCGCACATGCGGGTGCATGAGTTTGGCGTAGTTCTCGCGATGAATCTGGAGCCAGATGTTCTTGCCCTTTTCGGAATCGAGCACCTGCACGGCATGGGCGTCGTTGGCGTCGAGCAGCCCCTTGTTCTGGAAGAAGTCGTACTGTATCCAGGCGTAGTCGCGGAAGTTGCGCTCGATTTCCCAGCGGTATTCGTTGAGGTACATCACTTCCATCGCCTGCCGGTACTGGGGCGTGTTCTGCTGGGCGAGGTTGATGCCCGCGCCGAGCTCTTTTGCGCTCCACGTGCCGATTCGCTCCCCGTCGATGTAGAGCGTGTAGTCGCCCTTGAGCCCCTTGACGGTCAGCATCTCCCGGTTCATCTCTTCGGTAAAGGGCACCAGTTCGGTCGCCCTGGCCTGGCTGCGTTTGGCGCCCATGCCGTGCGCTACCGTGTCCAGCGGGTAGGGCAGTGCATCGGCCAGGTAGTCGAACGCGATTTCCCGGTTGTTGCGGCGGATGTTCGTGATTTCGCAGTTGCTGGCCTTGATTACTTTCGCACCCGCGGCGTCGATTTGCATGTCCGCCACCTCCTTGCCGGCGAAGCCCTGCGCCTTGAGGTAGAGGTAGGCCATGACCATGTGCCCGTCGTTGTCGGGATGGATGCGGTCGCCCATCGACAGCGAGAACGAGGGCTGCCGGGCCTGTACGCGTTGGCCGATTTCGACCATCGGGGCGCTGAAATCCACGAACTCCCAGCCGTTTGCCTCGGCCGACTGTTTCTGGAACCCGACGACACGGTCCATCACGGCGTTTTTGCCGCGCAGCGGGGTGTTCTCGATTTGTGCGGTTTCGTCGTAGGGCGAACCCCCGAGCATCACCACGCGCACGCCGTCGAGCGACTGCAGGCGCTTCTCCATCATTTTGAAGTTGTCGTAACACTCCCGGTACCGTTTCTGGCCGAACTCTTCGGCGTTGTCGCCGTTGTACTCCATGTAGCCCGTGTCGTTCATGCCGAACGTGACCGTGAGCACCGTGGGGCGTTTGCTCAATACGTCGCCGTCGAGCCGCTTGTACATGTCGCCCGCGGTTTCGCCGCCGATGCCGGCGTTCATCACCCGCACGTCCATGTACGGGAAGCGGGTCATGTAGTAGAGCCAGATGTAGGAGTGGTAGTGCCCGCCGTCGGTGATGCTGTTGCCCAGGAAGACGGCGCGGTCGCCGTCCTTGAAAGGCGCGACCTGCTGTGCTGCTGCGGAGGCGCAGATGCAGAGTGCCGCCGCAAGGGATAAAACGATGTTTTTCATTGTATACTGTCGGTGTTTTTAGGTAAAATAGTCCTTATTCGTACGAGGGCGGCAGGGCGGTCTTGCCCCAGTTCCCGGACGGTTTGGCCGAGGTCGTGTATTCCAGCGTCGCGCCGTTGCGCAGCGCCTCCCAGTCGATCCACGTGCTGCCGTGAGGTTTCCCGTCGAGTTTCAGTGCCGTGGTGTAGATTTGCTTTTCGGAGCCTCCGGTGATGGTGATGTCGCCGTGCCTGAGGTGGATTACGATCCGGTCGAATACCGGTGTGTTGAGCGTGAAGCCGCCGACGCCCGGAATCATCGGGTAGAGTCCCGAGCAGGCGAAGACGTACCACGCTCCCATTGTCCCGAGGTCGTCGTTGCCCGGCAGGCCGTCGGGTGCGCTCGTATACTGCTCGTTGAGGATGCGGTTGATGACTTTCGAAGCCTTGTCGGGCCGTCCCACCCAGTTGTAGACCCACGGAATCTGGAAACTCGGCTCGTTGCCCGAAGCGAACCACGGGTCGTTGTAGCCGGCGTCGAGCCGTACGAAGAATTCGTCGAGCCGTTTCTCGGCCGCGGCCTTGCCGCCCATGATTTCGATCAGCCCGCCGAGGTCGTAGGGAACCATCCAGAAATAATTCTTGTAGGTCGACTCGCGCCAGTCTTCGCCCAGCGGTTTCCACGAACCGTCGGCATTGCGCGATTGCAGCCATCCGGTTTCGGGGTTGTAGAGGTTCTTCCACGAGCGGGCGTAGTGGAAGTAGCGCCAACTGGCGAACTCGTCGCCGCAGGCATGCAGCGCGAACTGCCCGATGGCGAAGTCCGACGAGGTGTATTCGAGTTGCTCCGAAGCGTTGTAGTATCCTTTTTCGAGGTATTGCTGCAATCCCGGGCGCTCCTCGACCTCCTGCGACCGGGCGCCCGGCACCTCGGCGTTCTTCCGCATGATTTGGAACAGCGGATAGGGGTCGTAGTCCTGTGCGCCGAATGCCCATGCGTTGGAAATCAGAATCGGCGTGGGGTCGCCCTGCATGATGCCGGTTTCGATGTTGGCCATCACCCAGCGGGGATAGGCGCCGCCGGACTGCTCGGCGAAATGCTGGTGCGAGAGCACCACGTCGGAGGCCACGTCCGGCGTGAGCATCGAGAGCAGTTGGATTTGCGTGCGGTAGGTGTCCCAGTTGCTGAACGAGGTGTACTGTTTCGAGCGGCTTTTGTGCACCCGGAAATCGGCGCCCATGTATTCGCCGTTCACGTCGCTGCAAACGTTGGGGTGGATGAACACGCGGTAGAGGTGGGTGTAGAACTGGGTGAGGCGGTCGGGATTGGTGCCCTCGGCCTCGATGCGTCCCAGGTATTCGTTCCATTTCGACTCGGCGGCGCGCTGCACGGCGGCGAAGTCCCATCCGGTGTTCTCGGCCGCAAGGTTCGCGCGCGCGTTCTCCACCGAAACGTACGAAACGCCGATTTTGTACTGTACGCTGCGCCCTTCGCGGAGGTCGAACGTGAAGTAGACGCCCGACTCCCGGCCTTCGGCGAAACGTCCGCCCGGAGTAAGCCTGTCGCCTTTCCAGATGCCCGTTTCGGCGGCTTGGGCGTCGAACTCGGCGACGAAGTAGACCTTGTACGGGGTGCGTACGCCGCAGAAGCTGCCGCCCTCGGCATACCCCTCGCAGCTGCCGGGGCCGGTGATGACGACGGCCGCCTGTTCGATCGGCGTCGCGGCGATGCCCGCGCCGATGATGACGGTGCCGAAGTCGTTCCTCGCAGGATATTCGTAGCGGGCCATGCCGGTGCGCTCGGTGACGGTGAGCCGGGCCTTGATTGCCTCCTGCACGGTGGCTTCGTAGTATCCGGCGTGGCCCGCCTCGCCGGAGATGTCCACGCGGTAGTCGAGGATATTCTCGGGCGATACGTCGAGCCTGCCCTGCACGGGAAGCGTCGGGAAGTTGCCCATGTGGCTGCAGCCCCCGCCGCTCAACTGGTTGATGACGAATCCGCCGCGTTTGGCGAAATAGGTGGGTGTGAACTGCACCATTCCGAAGGGGTAGGTCGCTCCGGGGTAGAGGTATCCGGAGGTCAGCCCCACGCCTTTGGTGCCGATCAGGGTGTTGACCTTGCCGGCGTAATCGCCGCCCTGCGCAAAGGCGCAGGTGGCGGCGATCAGCAGTGTCGGCAGCAGGGCGAAACGTATTTTCAGGAATCCGAACATGTCCTTTCTGTTTTTGTCGCTTGGAATGCCCCCTCCCTTATTCGGGCCGGGAGAGCGAGAACGGCGAGGCGTCCTTGCCCGTACCGCGCTGTTTGTTGGGTTCGGGGCCCATCACCAGGCGCATGACGCCGCCGTCGGTGATGTCCTTGTAGGTGATGTAGTTCTTGTCGAGCGGTTTGCCGTTGAGCGTGGCCGACTGGATGTAGACGTTCTGCTGCGAGTTGCCGTCGGCTTCGATGACGAATTTCCGGCCGTCCTCCAGCGTGATGGTCGCCTTGCGGAATACGGGGCTGCCCAGCACGTACTGGTCGGTGCCGGGGCAGACGCTGTAAATGCCCAGCGAGCTCAAAATATACCACGAGGACATGCCGCCCTGGTCTTCGTCGCCCGGGTATCCGCGCTCCGAGGAGTTGTAGAGGCGGCTGGTGATTTGCCGCGACCAGTATTGGGTCTTCCACGGCTGGCCGGCGTAGCTGTACATGTAAATCATGTGCTGGATGGGCTGGTTGCCGTGGGCGTACTGTCCCATGTCGGCCAGCTCCATCTCCTTCATCTCGTGAATCATGCCGCCGTAGGTGCCCGGCTTGATGACGTTCGGCGCGGTGAACACCGAGTCGATCTTGGCCGTGAACGCCTCGTCGCTGCCGTAGAGGTTGATAAGCCCCTGCACGTCGTGGAACACCGACCAGTTGTAGTGCCATGCGTTGCCCTCGCAGTAGGGGCCGCCCCACTCGTAGGGGTCGAACGGCGCGAGCCAGCTGCCGTCCTTGAGGCGGCCGCGCATGAAGCCCGTCTCCTTGTCGAAGACGTTGCGGTAGTTGTACATCACGCGTGCGAAAATCTCCTCGTAGAATTTGTTGCCCGTCATGCGCGCCAGCTGGTAGCCGCAGAAATCGTCATAGGCGTATTCGAGCGTCTGTGCCGTCGAACCCATCGACTCGGGGTAGGAAACATAGCCCAGCTGCCAGTACTCCTTCCATCCGGCGCGGCCGTTCGCCCCGCCCCACGGGCCTTTGTTCATCGCCTCTTTGGCATAGGCTTTCAGTGCCTTTTCGGGGTCGAACGTCCGGATGCCCTTGGCCCATGCGTCGGCCAGCAGCGAAATCGAGTGGTTGCCGATCATGCCGCCCGTTTCGCCGGGCGCCGACCACGAAGGCAGCCAGCCGCACTGCTCCTGTGCCGCCAGCAGCGCGTTCATGTAACGGCCCTGCATCGTCGGATGCAGGATGTTGGTGAGCGGGAACTGCGAGCGGAACGTATCCCAGAAGCCGTTGTCGGTATACATGTAGCCCGAGTAGACCTTGCCGTCGTAGGGGCTGTAATAGTAGGGGTTGCCCTCGGCGTCGCGTTCGTAGAATTTGCGCGAGAAGAGGTTGGCGCGGAACAGGCACGAGTAGAACGTGCGCAGCTCCTCGTCGGTGCCGCCCTCGACGGCGATGCGGCCCAGCAGGGCGTTCCATGTCTCGGCGCCCCGTTTTTTGGTCGCCTCGAGCGTCTTGTCGGCGCCCAGCTCCCGGTTCAGGGTGAGCAGCGCCTGTTCGGGGCTGATGTAGGACGAAGCGGCTTTGGCCTGCACTTTTGTACCGGCCTTGAAACGCACGTAGGCGCCGTAGCCCTTACCCTCGCCCTCGGTCTTGCCGGGGAAGCGTTCGCCGTGCTCGCTCTCCCAGAGGCCGTACTCCTCGAACGGCTTATCGAACTGGATGACGAAGTAGTTGCGGAAGTTCTCCGAATGGTTCACGAAGCGCTGGTTGTTCACCCAGCCCGAGATCTGCCGTTTCGCCGGGTCGATTTTCATCTCGCTCATGGCGATATAGCCGTCGAGCACCAGGTAGGCCGCCTCCTTTTTGGGGTAGGTGAAACGCAGGTGCGCGCCGCGCGTGGTGGGAGCCATCTCGGTGGTGATGCCGTTGTCGAGCGTCACCTTGTAGTAGTGCGGTTTGGCGATTTCATTCGCGTGGCTGAATTTCGAGGCCCGCTCGTCCTGGTCGACGACCAGTTTCCCGACTTCGGGCATCAGCGAGTAGACCGCGTAGTCGCTCATCCACGGGCTGCACTGGTGCGCCTGCTGGAAACCGCGGATTTTGTCGACGGCGTACTGGTATTTCCAGCCCTCTCCGTTGGGGCCGGTCTGCGCCGCCCACGTGTGCATCGCATACGGCATGGCCGTGGTGGGGTAGGTATTGCCGTAGCTCAACTCGAATTTCGAGTCGGTCCCCTGCAGGGTGTTCACATACTGTACGTAATCCTGCTTCTGCGCGAAGGCGCCCGGCAGGACGAGGATGCTGAAAACGACCGACGCGGCGAGCCTTTTCAGGAAAAGTCGTTGCCGTGAGCGGCAACCGTTGACCGAATATTCCATAAATTTATTTTAAGTTGGTTATTGCCTGTTTTTCAAATGCCCCATTCGGTATTGGGCGTGTCGCCCATATACAGTTCGAGCGTGCCTCCCGCCGCGATGTCGGCAAAGTCGAGGCTGGACTTGGCGTAGGGCCTGCCGTTGAGCTCCGCCCGCTGGATATAAACGTTCGAGGGGCTGTTGCCGTGTGCGACGACCGTGAACGTGCCGCCCGGCGCATAGGCCGGGTCGAGGCGCAGTTCGATGCGGTCGAATACGGGGCTGGTGATTTCCATCCGCGTGTCGCCGGGGCACGAAGGGTGCAGGCCCGACGCCGCGAGCACGTACCAGGCCGACATCTGGCCGGCGTCCTCGTTGCCGACGATGCCCTCGACCTTGTCGGCGTAGGCCTTGTCGCAGATGTAGCGCGTCCATTTCTGGGTCAGCCACGGCTGCTGCAGCCGGTTGAAGAGGAAAGGCACCAGGTGCACCGGTTCGTTGGCGTGGTTGTAGTAGTCGTTCCAGAGCATGTCCGCGGGGGTCTTGTCGAAGAACTCCGTGAGGTCTTTCAGCACGGCGTCGCGGCCGCCCATCAGGCGGACCATGCCCTCCACGTCGTGCGGCACGAACCACCCCTGCTGGTAGGGATTCGATTCGATGCAGCCGTACCATTCGGTCGTCCGCGCATGCTCGGGCCACGGCTCCCACGTCCCGTCGGCGCGGCGCGGGCGGAACCACCCCTTCTCCTTGTCGAAGATATTGCGGTAGGCCTCCCCTTTGCGGGCGTACAGGGCGGCGTCCTCCCTCTTGCCGAGCTGTGCGGCCAGTTGCGAGAGGCACCAGTCGGTATAGGCGTATTCGAGCGTATGCGAAATGCACAGCTCCGACGGCGTGTATCCCAGCGGATCGTTGCCGAAGCGTCGCGAGGTGTTCACGGCGTAGCGGTAGGCTTTTTCGGCGTCGTAGCTCCGGATGCCCTTCGCGTAGGCGTCGGCCAGCACCGAGAGCGCCGGATTGCCCAGCATGCAGCCCGAATAGGCGTTGACGATCTCCCAGCGCTCGAAGTATTCGCGGCCGCTCTGGTCGGCCATCGTGATGAGCGAGTTCAGCAGGTCGCTGACCAGTGCGGGGTTGATGACGGTTTGCAGCGGCATCTGGCTGCGGAAGACGTCCCAGCCGCTGAAAATCGTCCGTTTGGTGAATTTGCCCTCCGTGGCGTGCGTGCGTCCGTCCGCCCCCGGGTAGCGGCCGTCGACGTCGGTCAGGATGCGGGGGTCGATCATCGTGTGGTAGAGCGCCGTGTAGAAGATTGTCTTCTCTTCGTCGCTGCCGCCCTCGATGCGGATGCGGCCCAACTCTTCGTTCCACTGTTCGCGGGCGTCGCGTTTCACTTCGTCGAAGGTCTTGTCGGCGATCTCCGCCTCGAAATTTTTCCGGGCGCCCTCCATGTCCACGAACGAAATGCCCGCCTTGAGGACGATTTGCTCGTCCGCTGCGGTTTCGAACTCGGTGAAGAAACCGATGTGTTTGCCTTCGATTTCGCCGATGCCCGTGACTACGGGCGCTTCGGCCACGCGCTTGAGGTAGGGAATGCCGACCACTTCGTCTTTTTTGCGCGTCCAGTCGTCGGGAATGTCGGCGCTCCAGAAGCCGTAACGCTCGATCGGTTTGCTGAAACGTGCGTGGAAGTAGACCGTGTAATCGACGTTGCCCTCGCCGTTGCCCCAGCCGCCCGTGGCGGGCGTGCACCTGATCCATCCGGCGATGGTGTGTTTGTCGAGCACCTTGACGTATTGGCGTTCGGCCGTACCGCCGACCCGGCGCGCCAGGTCGATCTGGATACGCGACAGCTCGTTGGCGGGGAACGTGAAGCGCAGGATGCCGCAGTGCGGCGTGGCCGAACTTTCGGCCCTGATGCCGTAGTCGGTCAGGCAGGCGCTGTAATAGCCTGCGGCGGCCGTTTCACTCGCCTTGTCGTAGCGCGAACGGTACCCGCCGATGCTGCCGTCCTCCTTGCCTGCGATTTTCTGCAGGGGCCCGGTCGTCGGCATGACGAGGAAGTTTCCCAGGTCGCCGAACCAGCCCACGCCGCTCATCTGCGTGAAGGCGAATCCCTCGATGGTCGTGTGTTCGTAGCTGTATCCGGGGCTGTTGTCCCCGCCCGTAATGGTGTTCGGGCTTACCTGCACCATGCCGTAGGGGGTCGTGGCCCCGGGGAAGGTTTTCCCCAGTCCGTGGTAGACGCCTGCGGCGCTGGTGCTCGTGCTCGCCCCGATGAACGGGTTCACGTAGTCGGCCGGGGAGAATTCCTCCGCGCCGCTTTGTGCGGTGCATCCGGCGAATCCCGATAATAAAAGAAAAAGCAGTGTTTTGGCTCTGTTCGGGTAATACATGGCTTGTTGCTATTTTGTCAGTCGAAGTGTTTTGAGTCCGAAGCGGGGCATCCCGATTTCGATTTCCGACCGGCCGCCTTTGCGGCGGACGTCGTGCCGGGCCGTCACGTTGCCGTTCAAATCGATTTCCTCGGCTTGCGATACCGGGAATCCGAATTTTATTTTCTGCAGGGCGGCATCCCCTGCGGCGTTGAAGAGGCGGACGACGATTCCGTCGCCGTCGAGGTAGGCGGCCGAAATCTCGTAGCCGCTTTCCGCCACGTCGATCAGCGAGGCGTTTTCGGGTGCGGCCTGCGGATAGGTCACGCAGGTCAGCGGCTCGTTCCACCGCAGGCTTTCGTCGTGGATGCCCGCGGCATCCCATGCCTTGCGGTGGGGAACCAGGGCGAAGCGGATGTGCGTCGGGCCGTCGATGGGGTAGTCGCGGCCCCAGAGCCCGTTCCCGGAGAACTGCACAATCATCCCGAGCGGGGAACCGCCGCCGTACGAATAGGAGGTAGTGTGGTCCGAGAGGAGCGCGAGGCCGTAGCCGTCGCCCTGCTCCGCGAGGTCGACCCAATGCAGGATGATGTTATGCTTGATGTTGTCCCACGTGGTGAAGTGGGTATTTTCCAACGTGCTTTTGCAGACGTCGAACGGGGCGTCCTTGTAGAGCGCGGGCGATGCGAGGTCGGCCGGGAAGAGCACGTTGAGGTTGAAACGGTCGTCGTAGAATGCCCGGTGGTTGTTGTTGAACGCGTCTTTCTGCCGGAAAGCGCCGATGCCGACGTTGTGCTGCCAGTCGATTTTCAGGTCGAAGTCGATTTTGCGGTCACCCTGCCGGAGCGTGATTGTCTGCGTGAACGGATGCGATTCGATGCGGCCGCAGATGCGGACGCTCTTTTCCAGCGCGTCGTCCCGCACCACGGTCACCGTTGCCGGGGCTTGGGCCGAAGAGTGGAATTCGCCCTGGTCGTAGAAGAATCCGCGCAACTCGCCGATGGCGTATTTGCTCCGCGAATCCGCGAACTCCTTGTTGCCGTCCTTTCTGGCCGTCAGGCTCGTGATGACGCCGCCCTTTGCCGGGTCAATGACGATGCGGTACATGTCGTTTTCGAGTACGTATTGGCCGTCGTTCCGTTCGCCGGTGCCGCCGTTGTTCCTTTTACCGGGTTTCTGTGCGGGCTCCGCGAAGTAGGTCGCGTATCCGAAGGCCGGAACGTCCGCTGCGAACAGCAGCTCCGTTTTCCCGTCGCGTACGGCGACGCTGGCTTCCACCTTTTTGCCTTTGGCGTCCGTGACGCTCACCTCTCCGCTGCCGAAACCCGCGGGCAGCAGGGCCGACACCGTTTCGCGGCGCGCGGTGCCGAGCGTATTGTAGACACGGAGGTAAATGCCGCGGCCGCGGGCGCCGTCCTCCGAAAAGCTGCTCCGGGCTTCGTCCGCGATTTTGTCGCACAGCGCATTGGTCGCGGCCGTCCAGCGGCGGATGTGATCCGCCCAGGTGCCCTGCTTGTGGAGCCCGTTGTAGGGAACGATCCACGAATCGTGGTGCTGTGCGAGCATCAGCGTGCGCCATGCCTCGTCGAGCGTCGGCTGGTCATAGGCGTAGCCGTTGGCGAGGTTGGCGATGACGCCCGTCTTTTCGGCCGTGACGAGTTTGTTTTCCGATTCGCGTACCTGTTGCGCGATGCGCTGCAGCACCTGGCTGCCCCATACGAGGCTTACGCGGACATCCTCCTGCGGCATGCGGTAGTCGTCCGTAGTACTGCCGTCGGTGATTTGTTCGAAATACTCCCGCCAGGTGACGTAGATCGAGTTGTTGCGGATGTGGTCGCCGAAGCCGATCCAGGGGCCGTATTTCCAGCCGGCGTCCTGGAAGCACATGCCCACCGGGTGGGCGATTCCGTATTTGATGCAGGCGTCGAGGTATTCGGTTTCATTGCCCCAGGCCGTGGTCTGCCATACGGAGTTCTCCTGGAGCTGCTCGCAGGCATGGCGCGGCGAGGTAAGGATCGAACTGCCGTCGGGGCCTGTCCAGTTGACAAGTTCGCCGCCGTAAGGGGCGGTGTAGCCTCCCCAGCAGGTGTTCGGGCACTTGAGCGACGCATATTTGAAACCGAAGAGTTTGAGTATCTGCGGCAGGCTGCTCGTGAAGCAGGGCTCTTCCACGGAGTAGGTGGTGAACTCCACCTGCGGAAAATGGCTGTGGATTTTGTGCATGCCGTAGGCGAACTGCCGGATGATGCTCTCGCCGGAGATGTTGTAGCAGTAGGGCTGGGCGTAGGTCGGGTTGGTGAACTCGACGCGTTTGTCGGCGGCAATCTCCTTGAGCCGGGCGTAGTCGGCCGGTGTCCTTACCTGTACCGTGTCCCAGGTTTCGGGCTCGATTTCCAGGCAAATCCGCCATTCGGGATGTGCTGCGAGCTGGTCGGTTATGAAGCGGGTTTTCCATTCGACGGGGTAGTGGCCGTAGATGCCGCCGTGGTAGCCGTCGACGAAATAGACGCGCTGCTGGGAAAAACCCGGGGTGCCCGGGACGAGGAGCAGCAGCAGGGAGATGCACGCTCCCCTGCCGGCTGCCGGCAGCCGGCGCATGCTGCGGAGTTTGCCCAAAATTGTTCGGGATACGCTGTGGAGAATTCCAAGTCCGTTGCGAGATGAGTTCATGGTCGTGTTGAGTTGGTTCGTAGAATTCGGATTCCTGCGGAATTCCAGTTTTACAAATTAACTTAAATAAACAGGAACCCCGAAAGGGAGTGAGGGGTAAAGTAGGTAGAAAAGTAAATGTACCTTTTTGGGAAAACGCTTGTTTGCAGTCTGTTGCGTGGTTTTGTCGCTGTGTATTTGGTAAACGGCGTAGAATCGGCCCGGAAGGCGGTAAAACCGCTTCCCGGCTGCCTGTGCCCGCAGGCGGGCTTCGTCGGGGGTATGCAGGGGCCGTCCGGAATCGCATTCGGACAGGCGATGTGCAGGAAATCGACCGGAAAATTGCAAAAGTCGTCGAAAATTAGTAAACTTGTAGAGGAAAACTTTTTTCTGGAAGGGAACGATATTGTTGATTCGAACATCTTATGCCTTCTCCGAGATGTACCCGGTGTTGTTGTCCGTTGGCCCCGGCAGGAGCGGGCCGGTTGACTTTCAACAGAAGATTTACACTGAAAACATTTGACGAATGAAAAAGTTGACTCTTATACTCTTCTTCGTGCTGGCCGGTTCGGCAGCTGCCCGGTGTGACAATGCCGGGACGGACGAATTGCTGCGCAACCTGAATGAAGCGATTGATAACCAGGCAGTATATACCGACGGTAAGAAAGCGGAAATCGAGGTGCTGCGGCAAAGGAAGCTGCGCGCCCAGAGTACGGAGGACATATATGCGATCAACCGCGAAATCATCGGCAATTACGAGTCGTTCATCTGCGACTCCGCCGAGTATTACATCCGGCAGAACCTTCGGATTGCCCGGAAACTCGGCAACCGCGACTATATCTCGGAGTGCGAGTTGCAGCTGGCTTTCATCTACTCGTTGTCGGGACTCTTCCTGCAGGCCAACGACATCTTCTCGTCGATCGAATACGACAGCCTGCAGGTCGACCAGAAGTGCCGCTATTACTGGAACCGCATCCGGTTCTACGAAAACCTGATGACCTATACCAACGACAGGGAGTTGTCCGAAACATACAAACGGGAAATCGGCATATGCCGGGATTCCGTCATGACGCTGCTGCCGGTCGGCACGAAGGAGTGGCAGACGGAAAGGGCTTTCAAACTGATGGAAAACGGCAGGCCGGAGGGCGCGCGGGATATATTCGACGGCATATTCCGGGCAGAGGAACCCGGCACCCACCAGTATGCCATGGCTGCGATGTGCCTGGCCAAGGCCTACGCGCAAATGGGCGACCGGGAACAGCAGGAGAAGTACCTGATTCTGGCGGCGACGACGGATATCCGGCTGGCGGTCAAGGAGAACGAGGCCCTGCTCGCGCTCGCCACACTTTTGTATGAAAAGGGAAATGTCGACCGGGCGTATTCCTATATCTCTTTTGCGCTGAACGATACCAACTTCTACAACTCCCGTTTCCGGAACACCGTCATTGCGCGCCTCTACCCCATAATCGAGAGCAGTTACCTTTACAGACTGGACAAGCAGCGGCGCAACCTGCGTTTTTACGCCACCATGTCGAGCCTGCTCGTCCTGGCGCTCGCCATCGGACTGTTCTTCTATTTCCGCCAGACGAAAATCATCTCCCGGGCCCGGCAGCACCTCAACCGGATGACGCAGGAGCTTATCGGCGTGAACAAGAGCCTCGACGAGGCCAACCTGGTCAAGGAGCGCTACCTGGGGTATTTCATGAACCAGTGTGCCATCTATGTCAATAAACTCGACAAGTACCGCAGGGATATAAACCTGAAGATCAAGAATAAGCAGTTCGACAGGCTGTACGACCTGGCCATACAGGCCCCCGGCAAGGAGGAAGAGGAGCTGTGCGCCAATTTCGACCAGGCGTTCCTGGATTTGTATCCCAACTTCGTGGAGAAATTCAATGCGCTGCTGCGTCCGCAAAACCGGTATGTGCTCGAGAACGGGCGCCTTAATACCGAACTGCGCGTCTTTGCGCTGATTCGGCTGGGGGTATCCGACGTGAACCAGATTGCCGACTTCCTGCACTGCTCGCCGCAGACGATTTACAACTACAAAAGCAAAATCAAGAAGAGCGCCCTCAACGGGGGTGAAAACTTCGAGGAAACGGTCAAAAACCTCGGTTCCCTGTCGCGGAATCCATCTCCATCCGGTTTACCAACCGACGAAGGGTGATGTTGTATAATATTCTGTATTAGAGTTTGTTGCAGATTATTTGCATTTCCCTGCATCTACTTTCCCGTTTAATGTCCATACGATTGACAAATTTTAAGGTGAAATTTGTATTAACCCCGTTTCCGGTATGCGGGGGTGCTATTTCCCGATCGTATGGAGAACCGTTATTTGCCGATACCACTGTTTGCCGCCGGGCGCCGCTGCGTTCCGGCGCAGGCGGTTTACCCCGGGGCAGACTGTGCCGGAGTTGCCGGCCGCCGGGCCGCCGGA
>ERZ791875.402-NODE-402-length-49016-cov-12.766202_pt1 | contig 49016 bp, 40 predicted proteins | sample MGYA00510278_ERZ791875 | MGnify/ENA primary metagenome ERZ791875 (study PRJEB30046, sample SAMN00792078) | human gut metagenome | study: EMG produced TPA metagenomics assembly of the A metagenome-wide association study of gut microbiota in type 2...
TGGAACATGGCAGCACCAACAACGAACATACCTGCGAAAAGTACTACTGTTGAATCGGAAAGACCTGAAAAAACCTGTTTGGCCGGGATAAAACCCAAAAGGCCTCAGGCGATAGCGCCACTCATAGCTGTAATAGCCAAAGGAATAAGTTCAGTAATAAATAACAGAGCCACTATCGCTAATACGATTAAACATTTGATTGCAGGAGCCATAAACTCACCTCATTTCCCGAAATAGTTTACACATAATCCTCCTTCTCGGTTACTTGATCACCTTTGTGATTACACTTTTATTGTAGGAATTTATAATTACAGCGTCTAGTTTAACAATATATTAAAATGGCGAACATTATTGCCGCTAATAGTTTAATTAAAATAAACTATAGTTTATTTTTTTGTTGCTAGAGCAACATGCAATCAAACATGGCTCGCCAACAGCATTTACACCTACTGTTGCTGCAGCAAATTTTAAGCATTATAGATATATTTTCATATTTATTTTCGAGTCATAAATTTTAAAAATACTTGCAATAAAATATTAAAGCAGTTCCATCTCTTTTTTAGACGAAACTGCTGTTTCAATAACTCATTTTTCATGATAATGAGCAGTAAAATACTTTTTTCCTTACGATTACTCATACCCCCTCTGCCATAGAACTAACAAAATTACAAATACCGACAAAATTCTCATTCTCTATCTGATCCGTTACTTACTTTTTTAAATACAGTCTCAACTTAAAACAGCTGTAGCTGCAATAATACAAACGTTTGCGCCCAACTCGTTCCATATACACATGATGCGTTTTGTTACAGGCAAATTCTTTGCCACAGATAGGGCAAATCTGCATCAGCCATTTATGGCATTCTTTTTGCTCCTGTTTTTCTTCCATTTACTCCATCTGCCTCCTTTCAAAACCAAAATACTGCCCCGCAGCAGATACATATGCCCTGCCTTTCTGAGTTTGTCAGTTCTTTCAGTCTCCAGCTTCCAACCAAGATACTTAACGATCAATGGTAAATGTTTTTTACATTTAATTTTCAGCCTATCCAGACCATAATTCCACTTTAAGTACCACTGCGCTGTATATTCAGCATTATATTCTGCTGACGTAATATTATAGACTTAATAATTTAAAGATTTCCTGTGCCCAAGCAACATTATAAATTTTTCAAGTTAAATATATCAGATGAAATATAGTTATTTTTTACAATTAACAGCTCTCTAGTTGTAAAAAACCTTTTAAACCAGCCAGTATTTTTGAAAAACTGCGATATACAGCGTTTAGACTACCATACATTCTTCGCAGGAAGTAATTAGCCTCTTACCTGCGAAAATGGCTTGTTAACAACTAATTTATACAAAAATGAAACTTTGTTTATAACATTGATATATGATAAAATTATTTTTATATAATATACTGCTTTAAGCAGTAATGGAGGTGAACATGTTTCCTGACGGAAACAGATTCTTTGGAATATTTTAGTATACTTTTAAATGTTATTATCATCCTGTTTTTAGTTGCTCTCAACGGCTTTTTCGTTGCATCAGAATTTTCTATAGTTAAAGTGCGACCTTCGCGCCTTGATACTTTAATAAAAGAAGGTAACCGGCAGGCAGTCTATGCCCGACAGGTCACAGAGCATCTTGATGCCTATTTATCTGTAACCCAGCTTGGTATTACGCTTGCTTCTTTAGGTCTTGGCTGGATCGGTGAACCCGCCGTAGCTAAAATGCTGACACCGCTTTTTCATTTATTCAATATCCCGGCGCAGCTTGAACATACGATCGCCTTCGTTGTAGGCTTCTCTGTCATTACCGCACTGCACATCGTTCTTGGCGAGCTTGTACCAAAATCTTTATCTATCCAGAAAACAGAAAAAGTAGTGCTGTTTATAGCCTGGCCCCTGATCGTATTCAATAAGCTGATGTATCCGGCAGTCTGGTTTTTAAACCATGTCGCCAACTGGACCCTTAGGCGCATGGGTATCCATGCTGCCAGCGAAGCAGAAGAAGCACACAACGAAGAAGAGATTCGTATTTTAATGGAAGAAAGCTATAAATATGGTTATATCGATAAAACCGAACTGACCTATCTTGATAATGTCTTTGATTTTTCTGAACGTCATGCCAGTGAGATCATGGTCCCGCGTACGGATATGATCTGCCTGTATCTTAAGGATTCCTTTACAGAAAACATCGAAGTCGCTCTCAGTGAACGCATGACCCGCTATCCGATCTGTGAAGAAGACAAAGATCATATTATCGGTTTTCTGCATATCAAAGACCTGCTGCGTGCTTTAAACGCAGGCCAAAAGCCTGACTTACGCACTTTAGCCCGTGAAGTTCTGGTAGTACCAGAATCAATGCCGATCAGTAAACTTCTGCGTCTGCTGCAGAAACAGCGCAAACAACTGGCAATCTTAATCGACGAGTACGGCGGTACTGCCGGTATGGTAACCATCGAAGATATTTTAGAAGAAATCGTCGGTGAAATTCAGGATGAATTTGACGAGGAACGTCCTGAAGTTGAAGAAGAAAGCGATAAAACCTACTCTATTGATGGTAAAATGCTGCTTGAAGATGTCAATGACCTTTTCGGCCTTGAATTAAGTTCTAACTCCTGCGACACAATCGGCGGCTGGGTTTATTCCCAGCTTGATTACCCTCCGCAGCTGGGACAGTCTGTAAAACTGCCCAAAGCGGAATTCCTGGTCGAAGAACTGGATAATATCCGCATTACCCGCCTGAAAGTTAAATTACTTCAGGAGCCCGGAAGTATCCATCAGGGCATGCTTGAAGAACAGCTCAATAAATAAAAAACACCGCGAATTATTCGCGGTGTTTTTTATTGCCATTATTTCTTTAAAGCTTCTACTACCCTACCATATGCTTTTAAGGCTTTAGTATTGGCAGACTGCATAGATTGCAGACGCCAGCCTATCAAAAGTCCGCTGTCGCGATAAAGCGCACGGCTGTTATTCTCCTTAATACAGTTCAGCAGGCATTTGCTGCTGTAAACATCATAAACCAGTACCTGGATCCGCTGGTACAGTTCTTTGATATCTTTCCAGGCAGTTTTACTGAGCCTGTCAATTTTAAGACTGCGGCGGGCATAATAAATAGCTTCACAGACGCGTAAAATACTTTTAGCCTGCGCTTCGTCTATTTTTTCCCCTTTAATATCAAGTTCTTTCAGCATATTATACCAGTCTTCTACACGACAGCCTGCCAGCTGTTCAACTTCCACATAATAACTGTTCTGCCATAATGATTGTTCAGTCCACGCCAGCAGTTTAAAAATACAGTGACTGTACACTCCCTGTTCCAGCTGTTTTGCTACTTCCGCAAGAATATTTTCTATTTCTTCCGTCAACTTTTCTGCCAGCTGCGGGCGCTGCAAAATAGTGCTGCCCGCCGTTCCATGCAGCAGCTGCCACTGCATCAGCAGCCGTTTATAACGAAACAGTACATCCAGTGTACCAGCAGGTTCCGCCAGTAATTTACGTATTTTATCATATTCCCCTTCAGCCAATAACGGCTTGATAAGCGCCAGTAAAGCCTGCAAATGCTTGAACTGCGGCAGCAGCAGCTTATCGGCCTGCACCAGCACATTTTTATCCGTTATCAGTCTGTTTTGCAGCTTCAAGATCCGATCACCATAATACTCCAGCAATTTGCTGAGCTCATCCTGCACCATACCGCCACGGTCGATTTTCAAGCGTCCCTTTGGTATTTCATGTTCTTCGCCATTACCAAGCAAATGCAGGCCACGGGCAAATTTGCTGCGCGGTTCAATAAAAATCGGTATTTTAGCAGCTATTTGAGCCGTGAAATCTAATAAATCCGCTTTCGTTCCAGCTTTGATTTCCAGCTCAACTTCATCGATTTTTTCTTTTTGTTTTCCGGCATTGATCTTGCCCTGGTCAATCGCCATTTCCAAAACAGTCTCAGGAGTTACCTGCAGCAGCCTGATCTCCCTTTTCACTTCTACGGTAAAAAGCTTCTGCAATTCTTCTCCTGCCAGCAATTCTTCCAGATCAGTCTCCAATCCTAATTCTGTGAAACCACTCACTGTCGGACTATCTTTTTTCAAAGGCATGTTAAACTCACGTCGAGCCGAAAGTCCTCCCCCAGACGCTTGCTCTGTTTTTACTGTAGCCTCATATTTTTTGCCGTTACGCCTGATGCGATATGCCATTCCAGATTCGGTCAATTTGTATGACGCAGTATCGTAATACGTTGTCAGCAGCTCCTGTTTTGCCAAACTTCCCTTAATCATTGTAGCAGTAATAAGCTCAGATGCCAGCAGTTTTTTCAGATCCCTACGGGCAATCGTCAGTTTCATTTCCATTTCCACTGTTTTATCCATGTTATCGCCTTCCTATTCCGCTATTGAACCGCGGACATCTGTAAAAATAACCTGGGGAACATCTAAATCATATACCCTGGGAGTAAGCGCACGCAGGTCTTCGATCCGCCAACCGGCATTCTGTTCCGCCAGCTTTGACAAGGCTTCTTCCAGACTTTCTGCAGCTACGATTGCCAGTGCATCCAGATAAAAATGGTTTTGCACACAGGGCTCATTGATCATACTGTGGCTGTGATAAGTTTTGTTATGACGCCAAACGTAAACCTTCATCAGTATCTACTCCTTCAATTTTTTATGTTCACCGCCCAAAGCCCACCACGCCAGAGGCAGGCCAAAAGCTATAATAACTACAGCTACAGACACATACAATCCTCGGCCGCCTAAAATAGAATCAGCCAGTAAATTATATGCAATCGCTCCCGGAAGCATTCCCAGTACAGTTGCAGCAGCATACAGCTGCAGGTTCATCTTACAGCAGCCGGCAATAATGCTTACCGGATCATACGGAAAAATAGGTACTGTGCGCAGCCACAGCATCTTAACAAATCCGCCGCTGCCGCTTAAATAATTAGTCAGCCTTTCACCCCACGAGCCGCCATAACGATCTAGCAGCCTCCTGCCGCCGCCCAGACTTCCCAGCGCATAACATAAAACAGCACTGCTCAGACCACCGCACAGCAAATATACGATACCCAGCATTGGCCCAAATAAAATACTGGCGCTGAGATTTAAAAAAATACTTGGAAAAAACAGTACCGGCCGCACAGTATATAAAGCTATATAAACTAACGGCCCCAGACTGCCGTACGACGCTACCCAACGGCGCACATCTTCGACTGAGGAAGGATGCAGGATATAAGGCGAACTATGCAGCTGCCAGACAACCCAGATAATAAATATCGCCAAAACAGAAAAACGCAGCATTTCGCGATGACGCCTGCAACTGTTCAAAAAATTTTCTATCATTTATTTACCACCATTCTCTTTTTATATGATAGCCTGTTCTGACTATTTTCGCAAGGAAATGCTGGAAAATACAAAAACAGCCGGCAAATACTGCCGGCTGCTGCATTTATTTCTGATTTCTTTTTTTGCCAAGGTAAGCGGCTTTGATATCAGGGTTTTCCAAAAGCTCCTGACCGGTCCCGCTCATAGTTATTTTGCCAGTCTCCAGTACATAAGCCTGATGAGCCACCTTCAGCGCCATATTAGCATTCTGTTCGATCAAAAGGATCGTCATACCTCTGCTGTTGATCTCCTGAATGATATTAAAAATATCTTTAATGATGAGCGGCGCCAGTCCTAAAGACGGCTCGTCCATCATCATCAGCTGAGGACGCGACAGCAGTGCCCTGCCTACAGCCAGCATCTGCTGCTCACCGCCGGATAAAGTGCCGGCCATCTGCCAGCTGCGTTCCTCCAGACGCGGGAACAATTCATATACCCATTTGATGTCTTTGGCTATTTCTTCTTTATCATTGCGCATATACGCGCCGATCTGTAAATTTTCCAGGACCGTCAGATTCGGGAAAACCCTTCGTCCTTCCGGAACTAAAGTAATACCTGTTTTAACGATTTTCTGTGAATTAAGCCCGGTAATATTCTGTTCATTATAGCTGATAGTACCACTTTTAGGCTTTACCAGCCCAACAATGGTCCGCAACAAGGTGCTTTTACCGGCCCCGTTAGCGCCTATCAGCGTAACGATCTTACCTTCCGGCACTTCCAGGGAAATACCTTTGAGCGCTTCGATGCCTCCATAAGCTACAAATAAATCCTGCACTTTAAGCATCTTCATCCACCCCCAGATAAGCGTCAATAACGCGCTTGTTATTTTGGATCAGCTCCGGTGTGCCTTCAGCAATAGTCATACCAAAATCCAAAACATAGATACGGTCAGATATTTCCATAACCAGATCCATATGATGCTCGATCATAAACACCGTCAGATCATACTCGTCACGGATCTGGCGGATAAACTCCGTCAGTTCATCAGTTTCTTTAGGATTCATACCCGCTGCCGGCTCGTCTAAAAGCAACAGACGCGGGCCAGTTGCCAACGCACGCACGATCTCCAAACGACGCTGCTGCCCATACGGCAGACTGGACGCCTTTTCATCGCGCAGCTCCCATAGATCAACTTTCCTCAGCAGGGCTTCGACCGAAGCTTCCATCTCACGCTGCTCTTTATTATACCAGGGCAGGTGCAGAGCCGCCGACATAAAATCGGATTTCAGGTGCAGATGCTTGGCAATCATAACATTTTCATATACTGAAAGATTTTTGAACAGACGGATATTTTGAAAAGTACGTGCTACGCCCATTTTGGCGATTTCGCTGGGTCTTTTACCGGTTATTTTCTGTTCTTCACCCTGCGCGTCTGTATAGATCACGTCGCCACTGGTTGGAGTATAGACCCCGGTAATCATATTGAAAGCCGTCGTTTTACCTGCACCGTTAGGACCGATCAGTGCAACAATCTCGTGTTCATTGATCTCAATATTAAGCAGATTTACAGCTGTCACACCGCCAAACTGCATTGTAATATTATCAGTTTTTAAAATCATCTTTCTGCTCCCTTCCGCCCAAAGAAGCTGAATGGATTTTTACAGAAGGCACGGATATTTTTCCAGGTCAGCTCGCTGGTCCCCATGATCCCGTGCCGCCAGAAAAGCACGCAGGCCATCAGCAGCGCCGAGAAAATCACCATCCTGAAACCAGGACGGAAAAGCGGAATATCCATACCAAAAAGCATCAGGGGTTCGTCAAATACACGCAGGAACTCCAGCCCGGCCGTAACGATGACAGCACCCAGCATACTGCCGGTAATACTGCCCATACCGCCTAAAACGATAATCAGCAAAAAATTATAGGTCAATGTAAAAAGGAAATTCTTCGGATCAACAGTTCCCAGCAGCGCACCATACAAGCCGCCGCCCACGCCGGCAAAAAAAGCACTGATCATAAATGCCAGATTTTTGTGCCAGAACAGGCTTACTCCCATCGCTTCAGCCGCGATCTCATCTTCGCGGATCGCTTTAAACGCACGGCCATAAGAAGAATTGATCAGAAGTGCTATAAAAATAAACGTCACTGCCGTCGCCATAAAAATATAACGCACATCATTAAGAGGCGGTATATCTTTGATACCCAAAGCCCCGTTAGTGATGCTCTGCGCATTAGTTATCCAGATACGGATAATTTCGGAAAAGCCCAGCGTCGCCACAGCAAGATAATCCCCGCGCAGACGCAATACCGGCGTACCGATCAGAAAAGCCACTAAAGCGGCTAAAAGTCCACCGGCAATCAGGGCCAGCCACAAGGGCATTTGAATATCAGCGATCAGCGGGTTCATCGGTGCCGCATAAAAAACATTAGGCCGCAGCTCTACAGGCACGGTAAAAATGCCTACAACATAAGCGCCTATAGCCATAAAACCAGCCTGCCCCAGCGAAAACTGACCAACAAACCCATTCGTCAGATTCATGGATAAGCCGATAATTGCATAAACCAGACACAGATTGACGATCCTGCGGATATAAGAATCCATCTCGGTCTGGACGAAGCAGGCAACGCCAAAGAGTGCGGCAATAGCGATCAAAGTAAGGAAAACATCTTTCTTTTTCATCTTCGTCACACCTTCTCAGTCGTTTTTTCGCCCAAAAGGCCGGTAGGTTTATAAAACAGAATCACAATAAGCACGATAAAAGCAAAGGCATCTCGGTAACCGGAAAGCTGCGGGAAAAAAGCAACTATCAGGATCTCTCCCAGGCCGAGTATAAAGCCGCCCAGAACTGCACCCTTGATATTGCCGATGCCGCCGATAACCGCCGCAATAAAGCATTTCAAACCCGGCATAACCCCCATCATCGGGGTAATGCCAGGATAGCGGATACCCCACATAATAGCGCCAATAGCGGCCAAAGAGGACCCGATAATAAATGTGATCGAAATTATTTTATCAATATCGACGCCCATAACGCGCGCGATCTCATAGTCTTTGGAAACTGCACGCATAGCCATACCTGTTTTAGTATGATTGACGATGTGCAGCAGCACAACAAGGCTGATTATTGTAATAACGGGAATGACCAGACAGATCGCCTGGATCTGAATCCCGCCGATAGAAATATTCTGCGATAAAAGTTCAATATTAGGAAAACGCATCGGACGGCCGCTGAATAAGTAATTAGCCAGGTTTTCCAATAAAAATGAAGCGCCGATAGCAGAAATAAGAACAGAATTTTTCGGTGCGTCACGCAACGGACGATAAGCCGTCCGTTCAATCACTACACCTAAAATTGCCGTAGCAATAATGACTCCGACAAAAGTAATATACCAGGGAATGTGAAAAACGGTAATACCGAAAAAGGCAAAATAACATGCCATCATAACGATATCGCCGTGTGCAAAGTTTATCATCAATAAAATGCCATAGACCATCGTATAACCGATGGCGATCAGGGCATAAAGACTGCCGAGAGATATGCCGTTAGCCAAATGCTGCGCAAGACTGTCACCGGACATATTCGCAATCGCTTGGAAAAATTCCATGAAAAACACCTCATGACACAAAAGAATTGCTCCCTTCCCTTAAGGAGAAGGGAGCACTAACATAAAGCAAAAGGGTTATGAAAGAACCAATGAATTATTTAGCTTCTACAAAATCCAGGAATGTAAATTTGCCGTCTTTAACAGTTTTGATCACAGCGCCTTTAATAGGATCGCCGTTTTTATCAAGAGTAGTCATACCGGTTACACATTCCAGATCTTTAGTTGCTGCGATAGCGTCACGAATCTTAACGGTATCAGTAGAACCTGCGCGTTTGATGCCGTCGATAGCGATCAGATAAGCATCATAAGCCATTGCAGTCAATGCGGAAGGCTCGCCTTTATACTCTTTTACGTATTCATCCAGGAATTTTTTAGCTTCCGGAGTAGTTGCTTTTTCACGGTCAAACGCAGTAGAAAGAGCTACGCCTTCAACATCTTTGCCGCCAACATCGATGAATTCCTGAGTTTCCCAGGTATCGCCGCCCATAAAGGGAGCTTCGATGCCAAGCTGACGGGCTTGTTTTACAAGCAGTGCAGATTCGGTAAAGTTACCGGGTGCGAAAATCGCATCAGGATTTTTAGCTTTAATATTGGTAAGAATAGCACTGAAATCTTTATCGCCTGTTTGATAGTTTGCGATCTCAACAATGCTGTTTTCATCACCGGTCAATTTTATGAAAGCTTCTTTGAAGAATTTTGCCAGACCAACTGCATAGTCATTGGAAACTTCCTGCACGATAGCAACTTTTTTAGCACCTTGTTTGAATGCATAGTTAGCCATAACGGTACCCTGGAACGGATCAATAAAGCAGGCACGGAAATAATAGTCATTATTAGCAGTTACCTGCGGATTAGTACAGCTGGTACCAACAGCCGGAACTTTACTGTCTTTTACGATATTACCTGCCGCCATAGACAGCGAAGAACCATAAGAACCTACGATAACGCTTACTTTATCTTTTTCGATAAGGCGGGCTGCAACAGAAGCAGCTTCAGCTTTATCAGATTTGTTATCAGCTACAACAAGCTCGATCTTTTTGCCTAAAACTTCAGGATGCAGTTTGTTGGCAAGCTTGATACCGCGGAGTTCCAGTTCGCCTCCGGCAGCATTATCACCGGTCAATGGCAGGAAAACACCGACTTTGATCACGTCGGATGCTTTAGCATCTTCCTTTTTCTCGCCGCCGCAGCCTGCTACTAAGCTCATTGCTACTGCTGAAGCCAACAGCGCTGATAATATTTTTTTCATTTTCAATGTAATCTGTCCCTTCTTTACTGTTTGCACAGCTTTTTCCCCTTAACTGTAAATGATTATAACATCAAAGCACGGATGTGACAATATTACTATTTCTTCACAATTTCTTTACAGTTTTCAAACAGCATTTTTCGTATTTTAACATTTTTGTAAGAATAATGTTGCTGCAAAGCGTTGCTTTTTCACTGTTTTGTCCTCGCAAAAAGAACTTTCCCGAAAACAAAAACACGACAAGTCCACCTCTCGTGTACAGTGACATCAGAGATTTTCTCGCCGCGCGTTTTTGTATACAATATACTTTGCATATTTTTTTGTATATCTGCCCTTAACAGCCGTTCTTGCAGCTGTCCCCCGCTGCAAAGGCCTGTCAGCAAATCATTTTTCTACAACTTCGTTGACATAACCAACAGCACTGACAGCGTTAGGCGCGTAGTGATCGGCGCCGATACTGTCAGCATAGTCCTGTGTCAAAACAGCACCGCCCACAACTATACGGCAGTTGCAGACATCACGCAAAGCCTTGATCGTAGCTGCCATTGCACCTACTGTAGTCGTCATCAAAGCTGACAGTCCTACAACATGAGCCTTGTGCTCCAATACAGCTTTCACTATTGCTTCTACAGCTACATCCTTACCAAGGTCGATAACGTTATAACCATAATTTTCCAGCAGTACCTTAACTATATTTTTACCGATATCATGGATGTCACCCTTAACCGTAGCAATAACAACAGCAGTACCTTTTTCCACAGCGCCACCGTCAGCCATCCTGTCGCGTATCACCTCAAAAGCTGCCTTCGCGGCATCGGCGCTCATCAAAAGCTGCGGCAGAAACAGATTTTTTCTCTCAAAACCATTTCCAACAAAATCTAAAGCCGGTATCATCTGAGTATTGATAATATCCAGTGGTTTTTCTGTTTCCAGCAACCGGGTCACAGCCAGACGGCTCTGTTCCTGTAAACCTTTAACGATCGCATCGTGCAGCGTATATTCACTGACAGCAGCTGTCGGAACTTTATTTACGTAATCAGCAAAACGCTTCACATATGCCTTGCAGCCTCCGTCCAATCCTTTTAAAGCTCTATACGCATAGTAAGCATCCAGCATCGCTTTACTCTGCGGATTGATAATAGCGCAGGAAAGCCCCGCCTCCATTGCCAGAGTGAAAAATGTACTGTTGACAGCATCACGTGACGGCAGTCCGAAAGAAATATTAGAAACGCCCATAATCGTTTTGATTTTCTGCTCTGTCAATTTACGGATCACTTCCAAGTCAACAGCAGCGTTGTCAGGTCCCGTACTTATCGTCAGCGCCAGCGGATCAATAATAATGTTACGTTTTTCGATACCGCATTCAGCGGCGCGTGCGATTATTTTCTCCGCAACAGCCAACCTGCCTGCAGCTGTTGCAGGAATGCCGTCATCATCTAACGCCAGGCCAACCACAACAGCCCCGTATTTTTTTACCAGCGGCAGTACCTTTGCCAGCGATTCATCTTTACCGCTGACAGAATTTAACAGCGGTTTGCCATTATATAAACGCAGAGCCCGCTCCATAGTCTCATAATCTGAAGTATCGATCTGCAGCGGTGCCGAAGTGACGGCCTGCAAAGCCAGAACTGTTTTCTCTGCAGCGGCAGCTTCGTTGATACCCGGCACACCTACATTGACATCCAGGATATGGGCGTCATTTTCAAGCTGCTCCAACCCCAGCCGGCAAATATAATCCAGATCTGCGTCTAAAATAGCCTGTTTTAAACGCGGCTTACCTGTAGGATTGATGCGCTCGCCTATGATCACAGGCTCCCCGCCGATAACGACAGCTTTGCCATAAGAAGAAACCACAGTCAGATCACAGCTGCGGCGTCCTCCCGGCTGCATACCATAGCACTTTTCGATCAGAGCTTTAATATGTTCCGGAGTAGTACCGCAGCAGCCTCCGGCGACAGAAATACCCAGTGGTATCATTTCCTGCATCAGCTCTGCAAATTCATCTGCGGCAACGTCAAAGACAGTTTTACCGTCACGCTGTACGGGCAGCCCGGCATTAGGATTCAAAACGATCGGCAGCGAGCATGCTTCTATTAGCTGCGGCAGCAGCCTGCGCATTTGTTTCGGTCCCAAGCCGCAGTTAAACCCTACAGCATCTGCCCCCAACCCCTCCACCATTGCTACCGCGCTCAAAACGTCAGCACCGGTCAACAGCTTACCATCTTCATCAAACGTCAACGTAACGATCACCGGCAGATCACAGTTTTCTTTTGCCGCCAAAAGCGCGGCTTTGATCTCATAAGTATCGCTCATCGTCTCGATCAGGATCAGATCAGCTCCGTGTCTGGCACCGCTGCGTACCATTTCACCATAAATATCCACAGCTTCCTCAAACGGAAGATCACCATAAGGCGCCAGTAATTTTCCGGTAGGGCCGAGATTCAGTGCCACAAACGCTTTTGTACGTCCGGCACAGGCAGCTTTGCCTATTTTTAAAGCAGCCCCCACAACTTCATCAACGGTGATATCCATCCCTTTAAATTTAAGACGGTTCGCCCCGAAGGTATTGCTTTTTATGATATTCGAACCGTTATTCAAATACGCTTCATGTACAGACTGCACTTCAGCCGCATGAGTAAAATTCCACAGCTCCGGCAGCTCTCCCGGCTGCAGCCCCAATGCCTGCAGCATCGTCCCGGTAGCGCCATCAAAAAATAATAATTCTTTACCTAATAAATCCCTGAAACCCATGCTTTCATTCCTTTCTAAATTCGCACGCTCGATTAACGCACGCCGCACATTTACTGTTATTGCAGACGGTATCTTCAGTCAATCCTATCACAGCCGTCACTGATTTTATAGGAGTCAGCATATAACCATCGGTCAAAGTCAGCCCGATTCGTTTTGCACAATCCAGCAGCATAAGCAGCTGACGCTGATCCTCCAGCCGCCAGTCGCCATACCCCGGTGAAAAACGCGGTTTCAAGTGCAGCCCTGCTGCAGCCGCTATCTCGGCTTCGGTTTCATCACAATAACTTTCGATCAGAGCCGCGCATACAGCCTGAGCAGCTGCTGCCTGTGCTACGTTAGTCAATGCCAGACGCCTCAAAACAGTATCGGCATTACTGCCTAAAGTAGCAGCCAAAACAGCCGCTTTTTGACAGCCCTGCAAATGTCCTGCCAAATTTTTGCTTTCAAAACGCATGCCATTATCTACTAAGGTCACGCCTGCATCATCTACACGGCACGCAAAAATCTGCCAGCAGCTTCTGGGCCGCACTTCGTTCCGCAGCTGCAAATAAGCCAGATCAGCCAAAACAGCCGCCTCATTATCATCTTTTTTCGCGCCCATATACCTCACGGCTTCAGCTCTGTCATACTTCATTTTACGATCTCCGACAGATTTTTCATGATCCCGCCGATGATTTCCGGCCGGTTCATCGTATAAACATGAATATTTTTCAGTCCGTTAGCGATTAAATCAACAATCTGCCCCGTAGCATAAGCAATACCCGCCTGTTTTAACGCTTCGGGATCATCTGCAAATTTCTCGACGATAGCGCGGTAATTCGCAGGCAGTTTAGTCCCGCTCAATTCACAGATCCGGTTGATCTGTTTGGCATTTGTCACCGGCATAATACCCGCCACGACCGGCACATCGATACCATGCCGCAGCAGTCTGTACATATAATTGTAAATAATATTATTGTCAAACACCATCTGCGTCACTAAAAAGTCGCAGCCACTGTCGATTTTCCGTCTGGTATTGACAATATCACGATCCAGAGAGCCGGCTTCCGGATGTCCTTCCGGATAACAGGCCCCGCCGACACAAAAATCACCGGCTTTTTTGATTTTCCCCATCAAATCACTGGCATGGGCAAAATCCCCGTCATTGCCACTCACCGCATCTCCGCGCAGAGCCAAAACATTCTGGACGCCAGCAGCCCGCATCTGTGACAAAACACCGTCGATCTTGGCTTCATCAGCATCGATACAGGTCAGATGCGCCAGCGCTGGGCGTCCGCTGGCTTCTATTGCCCGGGCAATAGCCACCGTCTGACCCACAGATGTACCGCCGGCCCCATACGTAACACTCATAAAATGCGGACCCACCTCGGCAATATCACTGACTATATTCAAAGCATTCTGCAGCTCTGTACCTGCTTTAGGTGGAAACAGCTCGCAGGAAATGCACACCTTTTCGTTTTTTAATAAATCAATAATTTTCATCAGCAGCAACCTCTTTCCCCTAATACACATTTCTAATAATTCTAAACAAAAATGCTAATAAACGCAAATACTATTTATTCTTTACGTTTAACCATTTACTATTTCGCTACAGATGTTACAAAAACAGGTCAAGAATAAAAAGGTATGGGCATGCCCATACCTTTTTATTCAGCTTACTATCAATCACCTTAAATAAATTCCTGCAAAACTGCGAACAGCTTTTCCGGGTCAATCGGCTTTGCCAAATGTGCGTTCATACCCGCTGCGTGTGATTTTTCCACATCCTCATCAAACGCATTAGCCGTCATAGCAATAATAGGGATCGTCTGCGCATCACTTTTATCAAACAACCTGATATTACGTGCTGCTTCCAGCCCATCCATAACAGGCATCCTGATATCCATCAAAACAGCATCATAGTACCCAACAGGAGTTGAACAGAATTTTTCTAGTGCCTGCAGACCGTTGCAGGCACTTTCTATCGTCAGTCCCTTCATTTCCAGCAGACTTGCCGCAACTTCCAGATTCAGCTCATTATCTTCTACCAGTAAAATCCGTTCTCCAGCAAACTGTACTTCTCCTTTTGCTGCTTCCGGCTCATATACTGCTTCACTGAAATCATTGATCTTTTCAAACAAATCTACCAGCTCGGAACGGAACAGCGGCTTGGTGATAAAAAAGTCCACACCTGCATGCCTTGCATCTGCTTCAAGCTCCTTCCATTCATATGCTGTCATAACGACTACTAATGTCTCAGCTCCAACCAGCCGTCTTATAGCTTTCGTTGTCTGAATTCCGTCCATATCCGGCATTTTCAGATCTACCAGCACAATATCATAAGGGTTCATTTCCCTGATGCCTTTTTCGATTTCCAGTACTGCCAAAGCTCCCGAAGTCACATATTCTGCCTGTACCCCCAAATCACTCATAATCAGGCTGGCATGTTCACAAGTCACAATGTCATCGTCAACTATCAGCGTTTTCAAATCCCGGAACTTTAGAAGATCAAGATTTTTACGTCGATAGCTTTCTTCCGTTAGGCCTAACTTTACATCGACGCAGAACTCACTGCCAACACCTTCGATACTGTGCACATTTATCGAACCGCCCATCAGCGTTACCAGATTCTTGCAAATAGCCAATCCCAGACCAGTACCGCCGTATTTGATAGAAATATTGGGATTTTCCTGTTCAAAAGATTCAAAAAGATGCTTTTGAAAAACCTTGCTCATGCCAATACCTGTATCGCTTACGGTGAATCTCAGCCAGGCATCCTTATCACCCCGGCTCATCTGCCTGATCGTAAACTGGATTCTGCCGCCTTCCGGAGTAAATTTTAAGGCATTAGATAAAATATTTAATAAAATCTGACGCAAACGTAATGAATCACCGATATAAAGCTCTTCTGTCATCCCTTCGATAACAGTATTAAATTTCAAGCCCTTCTCTTCCGCCTGCGGATAAAAAAGAGAGTTCAGACCGTTGATCATTTCTTCAAAATCAAATTTTTCATGTGCCAAACTCATTCGTCCGCTTTCGATACGCGACATATCTAAAATATCGTTGATCAGGCTCAGTAAAAACCTTGCCGAAATACCGATCTTCGCCAGGCAATCGCTGATACGCTCTTTATTATCCAATGCAGACAACGCTATAGCTGTCATACCGATAATGGCATTCATCGGCGTACGTATCTCATGGCTCATCCGCGATAAAAATTCCGTTTTAGCATTGTTTGCAGCCTCTGCCGCACCTAAAGCAGTACGCAAAATCTGATTTTTTTCCGCCTCATTGTCCTTTTGCTCGTCAATGCAGCGAATCAGCGAAACTGTAAGAATATCATCATTAACGGGATTTTCCACCTTGATTTTATGTGCCGAGACCCAATGATACTGTCCATCATCCAAAAGCTGGCGGTGCTCCATATAAGTTTCGTGAGCACCTCGTTCATACTCTGCCAGTTGGTTCTGACGGGCAAATTTACTGGTAAACTCATCTCTATACTCAGGTGCTACCGAACCCAACACTCCATTGACCATAGCATCATAGCTGCCGCAATCCAGCGAATGCAGGCTCTGTCCCTCCTGATCTAAAACACTGCAGGTATTCCGTGTAAGATTTCCGAAAATGATCATCGGATAAGCTGATGTGATAGCCGTATATAACGCGCTGCGTTCCATCAGATCCCACTGCTGGTTTTTGCGGCGCAGCTGCAGGATTTCGGTAACATCATGGAAAATTATCTGATAGATTTTTTCCCCCTGCTGATTTTGAATAACGCAGGCAGCAGACCGTACCCATCTTTCCTCGCCTGCTGCAGTTTTGATACGGTGGCTTGAATTCTTGACGATCCCTTCCTCTGCAATACTGAAAAGTTCCTCTAAAACCTTTGTTCTATCTTCCGGATGGATACAGCGAAGAATATTATCACAAACATCCCTCCGCAGAAAAAACTCATGCTCATTCTCGAACCCTAAAATATTAGCCCCGGTCCTGTTGACCATCAAAGCTTTGGGGATCCTGTCAAAGCTGCATTGCAGCAGGCCGCTGGGCATAGTATCGATAATATTCTGCAGGATATTCTTCTGCTGCCTGTTCTCAACGCTTTCCTCGAAAAGCTTTTGTTTTGCTTCTATCTCACCAGAAATATCCCTGATCACACTGATACAGGCAGCATTTCCGTTCACAGCCAGAACCTTTTTCCCAACATCACTGACCCAGATATAACTGCCGTCTTTCTTTTTCATCCGATACTTAACTTCATACTCACTATCCTGATCCATCGCCCGGCTGGCAATCTGCTCCACCCGTTCTAAATCATCAGGATGGATACCGTTCATAACCAGACCTTTGGTATCTGCTACAAATTCCTCATAAGTATAGCCAAGATAAGCAAGCATTCTTTCATTAACATAATACAAAGGAAAACCTGGCGCAACATAACCGCCTAAAATACCACCTGGTATACTGCGGTTAAGCAGACCCAGCATTTGCCTGTTAATGCTGCTTTCGACCTCGGCAACCTTTTCCATACTGAACGCTGCCGGGAAAAAATCACCTGTCTCCGGTCCCATATTTGCCTGTGAAACATGCAGCGCCGCAATTTTCCATACAGAATCACAGCAATTGCAGGCTGCCATTACACGTATGCTTATGTCACTGTCATACCCATCTTTATTTTTTTTGAGCAGCAGATCACAAAGAAATACTGCCGCCGTTTCAGACAGCATCGCATTTTGAACATTTTCATATTCAAAGAAAACCGCATATGGTGCAGCTGCAATTTCAGCCTGCAAAAATTTTACAGCCTCACTGCGATCTCTGGCACTGCAGACTGCCCCCAGACCTATCCATCTGATGTCTTCACGCAGAAAGCCTGCGGCAGCTTTATAATCGCGTTCATTAAAATAAGCAGTAAAAAAGTCCTGCATCAGCTTGTTTACTTTCTGCCCGGCACTGATCATATTAAGCTCTCCCGTATTCTTATCCGTCATTTTTCTTTAATTATATTAAATGAATTATTAAAAAACAAGAAAAACAATTCTTAACATTAAAATATTATTTTAAAAGAAAATTCCTGACTGCAAACAGTCAGGAATCCTTTAATTACTTTTCAACCATATTATTTTATAAAAAAATGCAGCGCCAAACTCAATAACCCCGAACCAACCAGTGTTTGGATCACGCCGCAGATCTTCTTCTTGATCAGGACCAGTGAAACAAGCAAAACGATCGTGCTGACCAGATCAGGATCACTCCAGACAGCCGGCAATTTTTCTTCGTTCCACAAAGACAGAGTTAAAAACATCACACCGGCAGAAGCTATCAATGCGACTACAGCGGGGCGCAGGCCGTTCAAAACACCCCTGATCGCTCCCATATCTCCATATTTCGCCAGCAGCTTTGCCAATGCGATCATAATAATAAGCGAAGGCGTAACAAAACCTGCCGTCGCCGCTACCGCGCCGCCAATACCTGCCACCTTTGTCCCTACGAAAGTAGCGGCATTGATACCTATTGGCCCCGGTGTCATCTGCGAAATAGCAACAACGTCCATAAATTCACTGAATGATATCCAATGATGGACATCAATGACCTGCGTCTGGATCAGCGGTATGGAAGCATAACCTCCGCCAACGCAAAAAGCGCCGACCATACAGAAACTCCAGAACAAACTTATATATATCACTTCCATACCTCCTTAGCTGTATTTTTCATCCTGCAGCCATAAATAACCGATAACGGCATCGATCAGAATAAGATACATGATATTGACCTGAAAAAAATAATTGGCGATAAAAGTGCCGAAAATAATCAAACAAGGCAGCAGCAGCTTCTTTTTCAGCTCTTTCTGCAGCAGATTTATGCCTACGTCAAGTATCAGCGCTGTAGCCCCGCACTGCATACCACGCAGCAAAATCTGCACATAATAATTATGGGCAAAAGCATCATAAAAATACGAAATCACCGTCAGTGTGATCAGCGGCGGCAGCACTGTAGCCAGCAAAGTAACTGCAGCGCCGGTATACCCTGCCAGACGATAACCTATAATGATCGCGGCATTGACGGCCACCACTCCCGGCGCCGACTGCGCTACTGAAACAAGATCCAGTGCTTCCTTATCGCTCATCCATTTATAATGATCGACATATTTGGCTTTCAGCAGCGGGATAATGACAAAACCGCCGCCCACTGTAAAAGCACTGATCAGGAACGTAGATTTAAACAGTTCCCAGTAAAACTTTTTATCTATTACTACCGAATTATTCACTTCATGCCTCCGACACTATTTTGACTGATGATATTATCATAACAAAATTTTAATCTGCCGTACAGCTTCCGAAGCCTGACTAAAATTAAAAATCCGGCATCAATACTTAATTATAAAAAATAAAAGGAGCTTCAGATAAATGAAACTCCTTTTATCAGCAGCATCCTGCTGCCGGAAAGCCTTTACAGCAATTCGTTTTTTCGGGCAAGTATTTCTGCAACGGCAGCACAAGCCGGGCAATCGCAGTATTCAGCCCCGCCAAGTTTTATTTCTTCAGCGTGCGCGGTAATATTCTTGGCCAGTTCGGCGCCAAAATATCCGGCGCCGGCCTCTGATCCTGCAAAAGCAATCAGATTGTCGATCGGCATAATATCCGCTTCCAGTTCGGCAATATATTTTTTCGTTTCAGCGGCTTCTTTTTCTGTGCCTACCGCTTCCAGCCAGCTTTGTGCCGCTGCTTTGGCTTCACTGCTGCAGGAAGCCGCATCCATCAATTCATGTGTCTTTGCCATAACATAATCCAATACGTCTTTTTTCATAACTGCGTTACCTACTTTCCTGGAATTATATTCTAAAAAATCCGCAATCAGCTGTAACTCCAGCTTACTGCATAAATTTTTTATTCCAAATTATCAAGAACTTTCTGCAACGATATTTCCAGCTTTTTGATTTCTTCCTTGTCCATATTTTGAAAAACTTTTTGAGCCAAGTCCGCTGAAATTTTTTCAAAAAGCTTCTGCAATGCTTTTCCCTGCTCAGTCAGCTCCACATAAACGACCCGGGAATCCTCCACTGCCTGAAGCTTCTGTACCAGCCCCAGCTCTGCCAGCTTATTCACAAGCACCGTCACCGTTGGTTTCGTCCTCCGGATAGCGTCTGCGATCTCTTTCATCGTCACCCGCTCCCTTTGATACAGACACGCTAAAATATCGCCATGTGAAGGAGCCAGATTGGTAATACCATGCTGCGTCAGATCTGCCAGAATGAACTTGTTGGCCTTTTCTCTTATTTTACTGATCAAAAAAATCGTTTTTGTCTGCTTCATCATATTTCAATTATAATTAGATATCTAACTATTGTCAAATATTTTTTATTCTTGCTGATGTCTGCCGCTGCAAAAAAAATAAACGGTCCTTCAAATTAATGAAGAACCGCATAATCATCTGGCGGAGAGGGTGGGATTCGAACCCACGGTACGTTGCCGTACATTTGATTTCGAGTCAAACACCTTCGACCACTCGGACACCTCTCCGCGTAAACCAGCCTTATCTATTATATCATAAATCCGTATTTTGCAAAGAGTTTTTCTTAATTTTCCGCACTGTCAGCAGCCATTCCCGCCTTTGCCAGCCTGTTTTCCGAGCGGCGGCGTCTGAAAAAATCCTTCATCACCTGTGCGCATTCAGCTTCACAGACGCCGCTGATGACCCGTGCCGTATGATTAAGATTGGGATTGCTGATGATATTAAAGATTGACTCCGCCCCTCCGGCTTTAGCATCAGGACAGCCGTAAACGACCTTATCGATACGGCTGTTGACGATAGCGCCCGAACACATCGGGCAGGGCTCGACCGTAACATAAAGCGCAGCCCCCTCTAACCGCCAGCGTCCCAGCTTTTTACACGCTTCCCTGATCACGATGACCTCGGCGTGCGCCGTCGCATCGTTCCAGGTTTCGCGCATATTATGCGCCCTCGCTACAACTTCGCCTTCTATCACCAGTACGGCGCCGATCGGTATCTCGCCGATCACGGCAGCCGCCCGAGCTTCCTGCAGTGCCAACTGCATATATTCTTCGTCCGTCATTACATTTAACATCTTCTGCTTACTCCTGTAACGCTTCTGCCGCTGTCATCAGCTCTTCCCAGCGCAGCATCAGCTTCTCGATTTCCGTCTGCAGCCCGGCATGCTCCGCCGCCAAAGCAGCGCTGGCCTCCGGGTCTGTATGGCTGGCAGGATCTGCCATTCGTGCTTCCAGCACCCCCAGCAAAGCCTCCTGTTCACGAATACTCAATTCAACTTTTGCCAGCAGCTTTTCTGCTTCCTGCGGGCTGTAGGCTCGCTTATGCCTGCCGGAATTTTTCACGGTACTGCTTATCGGCTCAGGCGCAGCCTTCTTTGGCACCGGGGCGCAGCTCGGTGCAGCAGCCTGCAGCAGCCGTCTTTTAGCCTTTTCTTCTAAATAAAAATCATAATTGCCTTTATAATCACAGACCCGATGATCTTCCAGTTCCCAGATCCTGTCAGCAATCTCGTTGATAAAATAACGGTCATGGCTGACCACCAGCACCGTCCCGTCAAAAGCAGTCAACGCCGCTTCCACAGTCTCCCGCGCCATAATATCAAGATGATTTGTCGGTTCGTCCAGCACCAGGCAGTTTGCGCCGTCCAGCACCAGCTTCAGCAATACCAGACGTGCCTTCTGACCGCCTGACAAAGTGCCGATCTCTTTAAAAACATCGTCGCCGTGGAACAGCATCCCGCCAAGCAGTGAACGCGTACGTTCCTCAGTAAAGCCATATTCCACCAAAAAATTATCCAGCAGCGTCTGTTTGGGAGCAAGCCTTTCATAGCTCTGCGAAAAATACCCCACCTTCACACGATTGCCGAGCTGCGCTGTTCCCTTCAGCGGCGGCAGCTCGCCTAAAACAGTTTTCAGCAGCGTCGTTTTACCGGTACCGTTAGGGCCCAGCAAGCCGACCTTTTCACCCTTACGCAGCACTAAATCGATATCGTGCAGCAGTACATTATCGCCATAACCAACAGAAAGGTTATCCAAAATCAGCACCCGTTCAGCAGACTCCGGCGCAGGCGGCAGGCGCAGGGCAAATTCCTCATGCTGCACAGGCGCGTCCATCCGCTCCAGACGGTCAAGCTGAGATTGGCGTCCGCGCGCCATCTTGCTTTTGATGCCCGCCTTAAAACGGCGGATATAAGCTTCCGTCCGTGCGATATAATCCTGCTGCGAAGCATAAGCAGCTTCCAGTGTTGCCGTCTGCAGCTCTTTCTGCACCAGATATTTACTGTAATTGCCTTTGAAGGAAGTCAGATGCCCGCCTTCCATTTCCAGTATCCGAGTAGCGATATTGTCCAGGAACGCGCGGTCATGGCTGACTACCAATAGCCCGCCCTTAAATTCCTGCAGATACTTCTCCAGCCACTCAGTCATGGCAATATCCAGATGATTGGTAGGCTCATCCAAAATCAGAAAATCAGGCTGCCGCACCAGGGCCGCCGCCAGCATCATCCTGGTTTTCTGTCCGCCGGAAAAGTGCTCCGCCGTCTTATCCCAGACCGCTTCTTCAAAACCCAGGCCAATCAAGACTCTTTTAATAAACGCTTCATAATTATATCCGTCGACATGTTCGTAACGTTTGGTCACACGGGCGTATTCCTCTAAAACCCCGTCCAGCTCCACACCCGGTTCCAGCTGGGCAGAACGTGCTTCCAAAGCCGCCAGTTCTTCACGCATCGTAACTATCTCCGGGCAGGAGCGCAGCATAAACTGCCACAAACTGCCGGTGCCGATATTCTGAAACCCCTGCTCCACATAACCGATCTTCAAGCCGGGTTCAAAACGCACCACACCACCGTCAACCGTTTCCGGAGCCAAAAGACAGCGCAGCAGCGTTGTTTTGCCGCTGCCATTTACGCCTACCAGCCCAATTTTTTCACCTTTATCAATCATAAAGCTGATATCCTTAAATATTTCATTAATGCCAAAACTCCTGGCAATTTTATCTACAACAAGCTGCATTTTTTCGTCCTCTGTTTTCTTCTTCCTGAACTCTTATTTTAACAAAAAAACGGCTTGAAAGCAAAAAGACCGGCTGCCCAGGCAAACCGGTCTTACATTTTCAGCCTCCATAGCCCTGCGGGTGTCCCTTATGCCATTTCCAGGCCGTACTGATAACTTCATTGACAGTACTGCACTTAGGCACCCAGCCCAGCTCGTCCCTGATCTTCTCCGAAGAAGCGATCAGCACAGCCGGATCGCCGCTGCGGCGGCTTTCTTCCACCACAGTAAAGTCTATCCCCGTAATCTTTTTAGCAGCATCGATGATCTCGCGCACGCTGAAACCATTTTCACTGCCCAGATTATACACGCGGCTCGCTCCTCCAGCCAGCAGATGCTTGAGTGCCAGAACATGTGCCGTTGCCAAGTCGCAGACATGAACATAATCACGCACACAGGTACCGTCTGCAGTAGCATAATCAGTACCATAGATGGCAACCTGCCTGCGTACGCCCTGCGCAGTTTTTAAAACCAGCGGGATCAAATGCGATTCAGGATCATGGTCTTCGCCGATATCACGGCTCGGCGAAGCTCCTGCGGCGTTAAAATAACGCAGCGCCACATAACGCATCTCATAAGCCATATCATAATCAGCCAGCATTTTTTCGATCATCAGCTTCGTGCGGCCGTAAACATTAGTCGGGTTCAGACAGCTGTCCTCTTTAATGGGAACGCTCTCAGGCTCTCCGTATACTGCCGCCGTCGACGAAAAAACGATATAATCTACGCCAGCGCCTTTCATTGCTTCCAAAAGATGCAGCGACCCCTCCACATTATTAAAATAATACTTGGAAGGATTTTCCATCGATTCGCCGACCAGACTGCTGGCGGCAAAATGAATAACCGCGTCGATCTCAAACTGGGCCATGATATGCTTCAAAAAAGCAACATCATGGATATCGCCCTCCACCAGCTGCACCTCTTCAGACACTGCCGCCGCATGGCCTGTGGAAAGATTATCGTAAACGATCGGTGTGAAACCGTTTTTCTGCAATTCTTCAACTACATGTGAACCAATATAACCGGCACCGCCGGTAACCAGAACATTCATCATTCAATCTCCTTAGTTCTTACTGACAATAGTCTGTAAATATGCTAAAAACTTATCCTTCAGATCAGGACGCTTCAGCGCCATTTCCACCGTCGCCTCCAAAAAGCCCTGTTTATCGCCGACATCATAACGACGTCCTTCAAAATTATAAGCATACATCTTCTGCAGTTTAGCCAGCTCCTTCAATGCGTCCGTCAGCTGTATCTCATTACCGCGTCCCGGCTTGGTAGCCTCCAGGATCGGGAACACCTCGGGATTGATGATATAACGCCCCAAAACAGCCAGCCGCGAAGGCGCTTCCTCAACGCCCGGTTTCTCGACCATATCTCTGACCGTAAAGGTGCGCGGTTCGGCAGTAGGCTCGGACGCTACGATACCATAAGACGATACCTTTTCCTGCGGCACCTCCTGTACGCCCAAAACACTGGCCCCGGTTTTATCATAAACATCCATCAGCTGTTTCAGCGCCGGTACTTCACCGTCTACTACATCGTCGCCCAAAAGCACCGCAAAAGGCTCATCGCCGATAAACTGCTTCGCGCATAAAATAGCATGCCCCAATCCGCACGGCTCTTTCTGGCGGATATAGTGGATCCGGATATCAGAGATCTTTTTGACCATCTCCAGCTCCTGCGCTTTACCGCCGGCCGCAAGGTTCAATTCCAGTTCGATACTGCGGTCAAAATGATCCTCAATAGCACGTTTGCTGCGCCCGGTAATAATCAGAATATCTTCTATTCCCGAAGCAAGCGCTTCTTCAATAATATACTGGATCGTCGGCTTATCAACGATCGGCAGCATCTCCTTCGGTGTAGCTTTAGTAGCAGGCAGAAAACGCGTGCCTAATCCGGCCGCCGGAATAACAGCCTTGCGTACTTGTTTGATTGCAGTCATCTGTATCACTCTTTCTCCACTTGAACAGGAAATAAATTTTTAGATAAACACTTACCTTGATTGCCGCCAGCACCGATCAGACGCGGGCTCTGTCAGGCTTCTTCGCCGCCGATCAGTTCCAGCAGTTCCGCTGTTTTTTCAGCCAGCAGCTTTTTATCGCCTCTGGTCTCAACATTCAGACGCATCACCGGCTCTGTATTGGAAACACGCACATTGAAACGCCATTCGGCATAATCAATGCTCAGCCCGTCCAGCTTATCGACCTGACCGCCGGGCGCATATTCAGCCTCGATCGCCGCCAGTACGGCCGCTGAATCTTCAACCTTGCGGTTGATCTCGCCGCTGCAGGGAAATTTTTCCATCCGTGCTTCGACCAGCTCCGACAAAGTTTTACCGCTGGTGCATAACAGCTCCGCCACCAACAGCCAGGGTATCATGCCGCTGTCACAGTAGGAAAAATCTTTAAAATAATGATGTGCCGACATTTCGCCGCCGTACAGCACCTCATTGGCACGCATACATTCCTTCATAAAGGCATGCCCGCTCTTGCAGCGCACAGCAACACCGCCGGCCGCATCCACAACCTCCTGCGTGTTCCAGGTCAGACGCGGGTCATACATGATCTTGGCGCCCGGCTGCTTGCGCAGAAATACCTCTGCCAGCAAACCGACTATATAATAGCCTTCAATAAATTCGGCTTTTTCATCAAACAAAAAGCAGCGGTCAAAATCGCCGTCCCAGGCCACGCCCAGATCAGCCTGATATTCGCGCACCAGTTTTGCCGTAGCCTCGCGATTTGGTACCAAAAGCGGATTAGGCACCCCGTTCGGGAAAGTCCCGTCAGGTATTTCATTGATCTTGATAAATTCAAAAGGCAGATATTTGGCCAGTTCGTTCAAGACCGGACCGGCGCCGCCGTTCCCAGGGTTAGCCACTATCTTCAGCGGTTTCAGCGCCTTGATGTCGATATATCCCAGCAAATGCTCGATATATTCCGGCATGATATCATAACGTCTTACAGCACCCTCCGTCTTGCCCGGCACCTTGACATGAGGAAAATCCTTACTGTCGACCACCATATCAGCGATCTCCATCAGTCCCGTATCGGCCGAGATCGGTCTGGCTCCTCGGCGCACGAGCTTCATCCCGTTATACTCTGCCGGATTGTGACTGGCCGTTACCATGATCCCCCCGTCAGCGTCCAGATGTGCCGTCGCGAAATAAATCATCTCCGTACCACACTGCCCGATATCGATCACATCACTGCCGCCGTGCCGCAGCCCTTCCGTCAAAGCATCGACCAGCTCGCGCCCGCTCAAGCGTATATCATGCCCGACTACAACTTTTTCAGCTGCAAACATCGCCGCAAAAACGCGCCCTACCCGATAAGCCATCTCCGCATTGACCTCTGTCGGCACAACGCCGCGCACATCATATGCTTTAAACGCTTTCTTAGTTAATTCCATATTTCTCCGCTCCCCTATATCTTTCTGCAATTATCTGAAAACATGATAATTATTACTTTCTACCTCCACAAAAAAACTCCTGCTTAAAAAGTTATTTTTAAGCAGGAGTGCGTTACATCGCATAATTATTTTCCCTTAAAATATCCTCGGCAAATTCACCCAGATACCAGCGCGCCACTGAAAAAAACGGCTGATAATTGCCATCTTCATCCGGCAGCAGGATACTTTCCGCCAGCAGCGGCAAAAACTCCTCCAGCACCGCTCCGCCAGCCAAAGCACTATTTATCTCGTCCTCCAGTATCCTGATCAGCGCCAGTCTCATCCGCTGCAGCCGCGGCGCGTTCAGATTCAGCTCGCGGATCGTATTGCGCGCCTTGGCCTGCAGTTTTTTCGGACAGGAACTTTCGTCAACGATCATCTTACCGGTATGCTCCTGATAACGAAACAACCTGACTGACGCCGGTATCTTCAGTGGGTTCAGTATCCGCTCGGAAATCGGTTTCCCGCCCTTTGGTACATCACAGCTCCGGTCATTCTTCCTGCTGGAATAACGCCATTCAGGGTCCGACACATAGGGCTGGCTGCCGCCATGGCAAACACCAAGCAGATTATGCCAGTCCAGGTGATAATTGTGTTTTTCAAGCTGTGTAGCTACTTTGGGGAAGAAATGCTCCACCCTGAAATCATCAACATTGTCCTCAAACTCAGCCAGCTTGATACTGATCTCACAATACGCGCATAAACCGTGCTGATCCTGCAGCAGCTGCTGCTTTACTTCGCGGTAGCCCCTGCGGTTGCGCCGGCGGAAATGCTCCCAGGTTTCGTCCGGAAACGCCTTCACATAACTGCGCAGGCGCTCGGGTGTAGCCGGAGATTTGTACACCCGTTTCATTTTTTCTTCCTCCTGAAAGACTTCATCCTGATTTCCGTATCAGCACGGACCAAAGCCGGTTCACACCCTTTAGACCATTCGTCAAGACGTTTGCGCAGCTCCCTGGCCTCGTCCGTATCCCATTTATCCTCGCTCACAAGCATCAGATACCTGTACAGGTCCTTCACGATCGGCAATGCCTGCGGGCGCGTGTCGACATTCTGAATATCCTTGAGCAGCTGAAAGCTTTCAGCGCCTAAAGAAAAGGCAGGTTTATCGATATTGATCAGATTATTGTCCCAGCGCAGTATACGGATAGCCTCAGCAGGGACCGTGCTCAGAACCTGCGGACTGTGAGTCGTCACAATAAACTGTACGTTGGGAAACGCCTTCCGCACATCATACACTACCGCCTGCTGCCAAGAAGGATGCAAATGCATATCGACTTCGTCGATCAGTACGATGCCCGGCGTTTCAAGAGCCGCCATGGCGCCAAGGTCAGGATTCAGCCGCACCATCCGGTACGCAAGATCTGCCGCCATACTGATCACGCTGCGGGTACCGTCACTCAAAGCCTCCAGCGGCAATACACCCATCGTTTCATGCATAATGATCAGATTTTGAAAAGCAAAGCTGTAATCTATATCCGTCCAGCCCATACTGCCGATACAGGTAATGATCGCCTGACGCACAGCCTTCAGCACTTCCGTATACGGATTCTTTTCATCCTTTTTACCGCTCTCGGCCAGATAACGGTCAAATTCCATCGCGCTCATCGCCGCATATTTGAACCACTGCCCAAAAGTATTATATGATGACGAAGGCTCCATACAATCGACGTAGCCGCTGCCGCGCTCCAGACTGATATCCTTGCGCAGCTCGAACAGCTTATTATCCTTCCACATCCTGCTGGTACCATAATAAGCCATGACCGGCAAAATTATTTTACTGTCGTTGACCTCCCGCAGCGCCTTGACCATATGCCGCCCATACTCGCTCAAAGCCTTCGCATTCAGGATCGTCGTCCGCCCCCCGGCCGCCTTCAATTCTCTTTTCCAGGTGATCTTTTCGCCGTCAACAACGCCTTCTGCCCCGATCACAACGGGATACTGGCTTTTCATCCGCAGCACATGCTCCAAAGTCCTGCCTACAGTATCTTTGGTCTGGCGTACGTCCGTATCACTGATCTGGTTGGCCTTAACACCGTCAAAGCACGCCAGATAAGGCCCTAAAGCTACAGCGACCGCATCTAGAATAGCTGTTTTGCCCTTACCGTTTTCAGCTACGATAACAGTCAGTTCTTTGTTGAAATCTATCTCAAAATTATCATAACAGCGGTAATTCTGCAAACATAAGCGACTGATATACATAGTACACCTCCAGAAGTATATTTTCTTTTATTATACCTTTTTTCAGCCGAATATGGAAATTTCTCTGCATTCTTTGTATAATAGATATATTATTTGAGAGTGAGAAGGTTTTAAAATGAATATTTTTCTCGTGATCGCTTTAGCAATGCTGCTGATCATCATCCTGCTGCGCCGCCACATCCCCATCGGTCCGGCGATTCTGGCAGGCGGCCTGCTGATCTGGGCTTTAGTAGCCCCTCAGTTCCATTATCTGGTCAGCGCCTTCACCACCACGCTTACCATGCAGCGCACCTACGACCTGATCCTGGCGCTCTATTTTGTCATGTGCCTGGAAATCGAGCTGCGTACCAGCGGCGCTTTAGACGGAATGATCCGCGCCCTGCAGCGCTTATTTGCCAGCGAAAAATTTACACTGGCCATTATGCCAGCTTTTCTCGGCCTGCTGCCTTCGCTGGGCGGCGCACGTTTTTCTGCGCCCATCGTCGAAGCGGCCAGCCGCAATACAGACCTTACCAAAGAACATAAAGCCGCCATCAATTTCTGGTTCCGGCATATCTTTGAATTTTCCAGTCCCATCATACCCGGCATGATCATGGCCTGCAGCATCGCCGGCGTTGCCTTCAGCGACTTTATCGCCCACCTGTGCTGGCTGACCCTGCTGGCATTTGCCCTGGGCTGGCTGGTGCTCATCCGGCCGCTGGATATGCCCGCTAACAGCAATGTAGATGTCGATCCGGCCGAACGCCGTCAGGACATTATGAACCTGGTACTGTCGCTTTCCCCGGTCGTAATCAACTTCCTGCTGGTAGTTTTCTGCGACCTTAACGCCTCCACCGCTATGGCTCTGGTCACCTTCGCCATGATCCCGGTCCTGCGTATGACAAGCCGCGTCCTGAACATCAAAGAAGTTTTTACCAGCGCCTGCGACTGGAAAATGCTGATGAACGTTTTGTGCATCCTCTATTTTATCCAGATCCTGACCGATACCAACGTTCTGCATACCATCGTGGAAGATTTTAAAGCCTCACCGCTGCCCGTACCTGTCATTATCGCCGCTATCTCCTTTATTATCGGCATCCTGACAGGTCTGTCACAGGGTCATGTAGCGATCGTTATGCCCATCGTAGCAGCCCTGTCGCCCGGCGACCTGAACCTGGCAGGCGTGGCCATGGCCTTCGGCGTAGCCGGACAAATGCTGACGCCGACACATATGTGTTTTATCGTCACCCTGGATTATTTTAAAGCCGACTTCTTCAAGACCCTCAAACCGATGTTTATTTTAGAAGTCATGCTGCTGACAATCTTCAGCATCTATACCTGGTTCACCTGGTAACAGACCTTATCTATATAAAAAGGCCGGACTTAACAGTCCGGCCTTTTTTACGCAGTCACCAGTGCAAAAAGTTAATAACTACCTGAATCATAATTTCTTTTTCTTCCGGCCTTGATTCTGCAATCATCAGCGTTATCGCTACCAAAGCACTGTCGCTGATGATCTTTTTATTATTTTTATACAACAATTTATTTTTATCCAGAAAATATAAAAACAAGCCGGCCGCTATTCTTTTACAACCGTCATTAAAAGGATGATCCTTGATCAGAAAATACAACAAATGGGCAGCCTTATCCTCCAATGTAGGATAAGCATCCTTACCAAAGACACACGGTAACCAACAGAAATTATCATATCAAGATTATAATAATCAAGATTTCTTTTTACCTCTTTTTTCCCCTCAATTCGAACTGTTCGGAAATTCCGAACAGTTTCTTCCTTATACAGCTCCCCTGAATCATATATATTTTTTATATGTTCACTGATATTCGCTTTACTCGATTGAAACAGCTTAACCATCTGTGCCTGAGTCAGCCAAACAGTATCCTCCTCAGGAGCAACATTTACTTCTAATTCCAGTTCATTATCTTTGAAAACGATAACATTATTATCAGTCATTACTTCACCCCCTTCAATATTGGCAGTTATTTATATTATATCATCTTTCATCAGCAGCTTTGAAAAAACTACAGCTCTATATAAAAAGGCCGGACTTAACAGTCCGGCCTTTTTTATTGGGTTTTATTGATTTTTATTTCTGTACCGCCTTTACTTCCAGCGGTACAAAAACGAATTCGCTCAGCTTACCGTTTTTATCGAAACCATATACCGCGCGCACAGCCTGCTGCCTGCTGTAGCCTACAAGATACGTCAGACGATCGCCCTGGTCGAACCGCTCATAAACCGCAAAACGCACCGATTTCTGAATACCGAACTGTTCCTTCAGCTGCTTTTGCAAAGCGGCAAAATTAGCCGCCGTCATCTTCTCTGCCAGCTCCGGCACCATATCTACCTGCAGCTGCGTTACAGCCGCAGCATCGCCGCTGAGTACTGCCATAAACTTATCGGCCACCTTCTGCTGCCTGTTCAAGTCACTGCCATCTCCTGCCGCATAACACATACCACTCACCACCATCATCAGAGTTAATATCAATAAGATTACTGTCTTTTTCATTACCATCCAACTCCCAACATTTATTCTTCAGCCTCAGCTTGTTCAGGCTGCTGCCTGTCAGCAGTTTCTTCTATATATTTTTCTTTCAGCTGCGTATAATCAGCAGCCAGTTTCTCATAAGCAACATCACGCTTTTCATTATCAGCCTGCAAACGCCTGTTATCCTGCTCCAAAGCCGCCAGACGCTCCAGCACCCTGTTCAGTGTTTCCTGCTCAACGCCAGCAGCTTTGGCCGCTTCCTTCGCCTTGCGCTCTGCTTCCGGCAGCCTGTCCAGCGCTATGCTGATACCCATATTCATCATATGCTTGCTGCTGGTCGTCGATGCCCCGATACTCAGCATCGTCCGTTTGTCAGGGCGATAGAACCCGCCTACTGCCAGTGCCTGCTTGCCCTCATAACTGCCCATCGCCATTGCGAAATCCGCACGGCTGTTGGCGTTTTCAGGCTGCGGATGCAGACCTGCCAAAGCGGCGCTCAGTGCGCCCACTTCCTTGATCTCGACTCCCATACGGTTGACCCTGCCGTCCAGCTCGCGCATATCGCTCTGCATACCTTCAATGGCGCTGCCTACTTCTATCGTGCTGCCATCCTCGCGTTTCAGCGTCACTTCGCCGCTGCCGATAGTCGTGCCGCTGGTCTTGGTGACTTCTTTCTCGTTGCCGTCGGCGTCTTTTTCCGTAGTCGTCGTTGTTTTGCTGACGCTGATGCTGTCGCCGGTCATCTTGGTTTCGCCGCTGGTGTTTTTAGTCACCTTGCCGTCTTTATCAGTAACTTTAGTGCCGGTACTCAGCGTCATGCCTTTTTCATTCGTGCCGAAGCTGCTTTCCTTCACCGTCACATTGTCTTTGCTGTCGGTCGTGGTCTTGCTGGTAGTCACACTGGTGCCGCCGGCCGAGGTATTATTGACGGTCTTGGTGCTTCCCTTACCGTCAGCCGAGGTTTTCTCAGCCGCCTGCGTCGTTCCGTTCACAGCGCTGGTCTTAAAGTCATTAGTCACTGTATTGCCGTCGGCATCAGTACCTTCCAGGTGGTTGTCTACCGCATCAGTCTGGCCGATAGTGCCTCCGGCTACAGTTACCTTATTGCCGTCTACATATAATTCGTCCGTATCTACCCTGCCGGTAGTCACCTTGTTGCCCTGGATCGTAGTATCCAGCTGACTGCCGGTGCCGTAAGCCGTATCACCGCTGTGGGTAAATTTGGCGCCGTCGGCCGAAGTATTGCTGAAGCCGTAGTCGCCAGCTTTACTGCTCAAGTTGCCGTTAGGGGCAACGCTGAATTTGGCTGTGCTGGTATCGCTGCTGCTGCTGACGCCGATATACAGTCCTTTATCCGTAATAAAGCCGTCGGTGTCGTTGACGACCGAGCTGTTTTTACCAACGTGGATACCGTCTTCATTGATCTTGACCTGATTCTTTTCGCCCTCGGCCACCAGAATACCGTCTTTACTGATAACTGTTTTATTCGTTTCACCATCAGCGACAACGATCGAATCGCTGGCATTGACTTTATTAGTGTCAATACCGTCAGTAGTGATACTGGTATTGCCTTCGATGTTAGTAGTATCGCCGTCAGGCTTGTGGATGCCGCTGGTATTGGCACTGCTGCCACCGCCGCCCGTACCGCCGCCTCCTGTGCCGTTGTCTTCCAGCGATTTTACCCGCTGATCCAGCCAGCCAACGTCCACTCCGTCCACTTTACCGCCGCTCAGGCTCACGCCGCCGATTTTACCATCACTGCCAAAAACAACGCCGTTGATACTGCTGACGCCTGTCACTGCGCCTGCGGCAAAATTTACGCCGCCGAGAGCAGCCGTCGCCGCTTCCAGGTTCGCTGTTTTCAAGCCGTCTTTAGTAAAACTGGTTGTGTCTTCGATTATTGTTTTGCCACTGTTTTCTACAACGTCAGTGCGTTTGATGCCGCCCATGTCGGCGGTAGCCACGCCATCCTGTTCCAGGCTGTCCAGACGTTCCGACAATGCTTTGATACTGACGCCGCCTACACTCAAACCGTCAGTTGCGTTGCCGCTGATAGCGACGCCGTTCAGATTGTCCGCCGTTACCGAGCCTGTTACCAGACTGGTGTGATCGATATGCGTACCGTCAGCATCGGCATATAAAGCAATGCCACCGGCCGCTTTTTTACCTACGTGGATACCGCTGGCATCTACTGTGACCTGCTTATCAGTGCCCTCACCGAAAATAATCGCATCATCTGTGATTTGAGTATGGGTTTTAGCACCCTCATTGCCAATAACCACGCTGCCGCTGAACTTACTGCTTCCGGAAGCAGTATCATAACTCAGCCCTGCCGTTTTGCCAGTCACTTCCTCCAGCCCGCTTTGAATATCTGTTACGGTCGCGCTGGTCGCCAGATCCTTCGTTGCTTCAACGATCTTCTCATTGATTTCGGTTTGCGTATACGCGTCAGCAATGCCGTAACCGGCCAGCGTAGTCGCTTTATCTGCCTTGCCGCTTTGCAGCTCCGTAACATCTTTTACCAGACCGCCATCAGCGTCACCAACTGTTGTTTTTAAAGTATCGACGTCACCTGCTTTAGCAAAGGCCGTATCCGCCGCTGCTTTGCTGTAAACGCTGTCGCTCTTAGCGTAATCAGCAAGTTTGGTGTCTACTGCTGTAGTAGTTGCGTAATCAGCGAACTTCGTATTCATATCTGTAGTAGTCGTATAATCAGCCAGCGCTGTTTTAGCAGCATATTTATCAGAAAGTTTTTGGCTTCCTTCTACAAATTCACCTGCTTTTACCGTACCGCTGGCAGTTACGGCATTAGTAGTGATGCCGCTGCTGCTGATCGCCGTATTGGTTTCGATAGTAGTCGTTGCCGTATCCTGATTCCGGCCGATGCCTTTGGTATTATCGGTAACTACATCACCATTGCTCAGCGCCGTCAGGTCGATGCCGCCTACCATTACTTTCGATTCGTCTTTTTTGATCTCTATACCGTTGACAGTTTTAGCCGTTAAAGCGCCGTCACTGCCAAAGCCGAAACCTGTCGCGCCGACCTTCAACTCACCTGCTGTCAGCACAGCTGCCGTCACTCCGCCCGCAAAAGTGGTCGTAGTTTTGTCGGCAGCATAAGTCATACCTGTAGTGGCTGTTTCCAAAGCTGTAGCTCTGCCGCTCAAAGCATTATCGGCTGCTTTGTAAGCGGTATCCAAAGCGCCTACTTTGGTATTGACTGCCGCCAACCCTGTAGTGCTGTCATTGACTACTGTTTCCAAAGCTGTTGCCCTGCTGCCTAAAGCGGTATCGGCGCTGTCCAAAGCGCTCATTTTCGTATCATAGGCAGTCTGTGCCACTTTTGTATCGATATTATTTTGCAAAGTCGTATCCGCTGCTGCAAAATCAGTCCGTATCTGCGTATCCGCTGCTTTGTAAGCAGTATCCAAAGCACTGACCGTCGTATTGGTCGCGTTCAGCTGCTTGCCTGTTACAGCTTCCGTACTGACAGCACTCAAAGCCGCGTCCGTCAGTCCGCTCACTTTGCCGCCGCTCACTATTACAGCGCCTATAGTTACTTTGCTGGCCGTCAGTCCTGCCGTCGTCAGTTTATTATTACCGTCTACCGTCAGACTGCCATTATTCAAACTGCTGCTGCCCACTGCAAAACCTATATTCTGCACTGTAGCTGCGCCCACCGTCAGCTTGCCGTTTTCCAGCGTTGTAGCTGTCGCACCGCTGACCGTTGCTTTATTCGTTGTTATACCGCTGCTGCTGATCTTGGTGTTTGTTTCGATAGTAGTCGTTGCCGTATCCTGATTCCGGTCGATACCTTTGGTATTATCAGTAACTACATCACCATTGCTCAGCGCCGTCAGGTCGATGCCGCCTACCATTACTTTCGATTCGTCTTTTTTGATCTCTATACCGTTGACAGTTTTAGCCGTTAAAGCGCCGTCATTGCCAAAGCCGAAGCCTGTTGCGCCGACTTTAAACTCTCCTGCCGTCAGTACAGTCGCCGTCACGCCGCCAGTAAAGGTGGTAGTATTCTTGCCAGCGTCATAACTCATACCTGTAGCGGCTGTTTCCAAGGCTGCCGCTCTATTGCTCAACGCCGTATCTGCTGCCTGATAAGCGCTTTCAAGCGCTGTTTTAGCTGTGCCGATATCTGCCGTTACCTGCGTTTTAGTTGCCATATCGGCAGTTGCCGCAGTTATTTTTTCATCAGCAGCAGTCTTTGTATAAGCGTCGGTAATGCCGTAACCTATAAGCGTGGTCGCTTTATCTGCCTTTTTTCCTATCGCTGTATCAGTTTCAGTCTTTGTATAAGCGTCGGCAATACCATAACCTGTAAGCGTGGTCGCTTTATCTGCCTTTTTTCCTATCGCTGTATCAGTTTCAGTCTTTGTATAAGCGTCGGCAATACCATAACCTGTAAGCGTGGTCGCTTTATCTGCCTTTTTTCCTATCGCTGTATCAGTTTCAGTCTTTGTATAAGCGTCGGCAATACCATAACCTGTAAGCGTAGTTGCTTTATCTGCCTTCTTACCTATCGCCGTATCGGTTTCAGTCTTTGTATAGGCATCGGCAATACCGTAACCTGTAAGCGTAGTTGCTTTATCTGCCTTTTTTCCTACCGCTGTATCAGTTTCGGTCTTTGTATAGGCATCGGTAATGCCATAGCCTGTAAGTGTAGTCGCCGCATCTGCTTTGCCTGCAACGTCAGTCTGCATTTTCGTTACGTCGACGCCGCCAACTTTATAGTGACTGTCGGCGCCTTTTTCCAGCTTCACACCATTAAAGCTGTTACTGGTGATAGCCGCGCCGTTGACTTTGCCGTCCGTACTAAGCGTTACACCATTAAAACCAGTACCTGTTATCGTCGCTCCGTTGACAGTTTTGGCAGTCACAGCGCCGTCTTTAGCAACTGCAAAGCCCGTACTGCTGAACGGCGTATCAGTTTTGCCGATCACGGCATTGCCGCCCACGGTCAGCCCCGTGCTGGCATCCGTGCCACTGACGGTTACACCGTCGATACCTGTAACGCCTGTCAAAGCACCGTGCATATCGACGTCAGCAACATTTATCAGACTGCGGAACATGTCGTCACTGTAGTCATTGCCATCTGCATAGTTGCGATCGCCAACCTTATGACCGAAGGATACCTTATTATCATCTCCTGATGCTACAAAACTTTTAGCTCCAATAGCAACACTGTTGTAGCCTTCTGTTCCCGCAGCATACCCCAAAGTAGTACCATTCCCCCCTCCATAACTACCGTTACCAATTGCTACAACATTAGAATTATCTGTCCCTGCTCCATAACCGATAACGACACTATCATAAGCATCTGCCCAACCGCTGATTATTACATTGTGGTCTCCACTAGCCCTAGCGTTCAGAGAAATACTTCCTACACCATCGGCTGCAGACGCGTTACCATCAGAGTCAAAACCGATAGCAAGCGAGCCATTGCCACCAGCATATGCGCCATTACCTATGGCAATGGCATTTTTATAAATTGTTGCTGATGAAGACGAAAAAACAGCCCCGGTGCCAATAGCCAGGCTTTTATTAGTCACATCTTCATTCATAGCTACAAGAACATTGCCGTTGATAGTACTAACGCCTGTCAAAGCGCCGTTTTTCATGTCGATCTTATTTAACCCTGTCAGCGCACCTGCCATATCGATATCGCTGATGCCAGCCAGACTGCGGCGGGCAGTCCATTCGATTACTTTTTCTCCATTAATAGTGTTAATGACTCCTTTACCGAAAGATACCTGATTTTCCGCTGTCGTATTACTCTCTGCACCGATAGCAATACTGTTTTTAAGTGTCGATTCTGCATCATAACCAATGGCGATACTTCGCTCATTGTTCGTATGCGCTTCCAGACCAATAGCAATGCCGCCCATAAAAAGTCCATCAGTATCTTCTACCTTAGTAAAGCCACCTATAGCGATACCACCCCAAGACTCAACTTTCGCTTCCGTACCAACAGCAACGCCATAACCTCCGCTTATAGCTTTCGCATTATAACCAAAAGCACTGTTACCAGACCCTCCCCAGGCTTCCGCATTATAACCAAAAGCACTGCCGTTACAATCTTCAGATTTTGCGCCGGCACCAAAAGAACTACTAAAGTCATCGGCTACAGCGTTATAACCAAAAACACTGGCTGACTCACCCCAGCCTATAGCTTCAATGCCAAAAACGCTGTTATTACCAGTTGAATCGACGCTTATGCCAAGACCTATGGCAGCATTGTTTTTAGAGTTTTTATCAAAGCCACCGTCTATGGTTCCAATAAAGAAATTATTATTGACTTTATCAATAACAAGCTCTGAACCGTTGATGCTGGTTACACCTGTCAGCGCGCCGTCAACAGCCGTATCAGCCAGCGGCATGACGCCGTAGTCGCTGCCTGCGGCTGAGCGCGTACTGTAGCCGATGACCGGTACAACGACGGTTTCTTCTTCCTCGGCGTCCGCTTCACCGCCGGTTTCGCTGTCCGCTGCTTTTGCGTCCTTTGTTTCTTTTGCTTCCCCGGCTGCCGACGTTTCCGTCTGCACTGACGCTTCCGCCGCCCACAGCGGCGGCGCAGACCACATTTGCACACTGATCGCCAGCAGTACTGCCGCCACCAGCCTTTTGGCACGTATCTCCCTTTTACTCACTTCGTCCATCTCCCTTATTCATCGCTTTTACCTTTTTAAACCGGACGCGCTTTTGCGTGGCTGCAGTATTTGCAGCAGCAGGCGCACTTCTTCCAGTGAATAGCTTGCTTCGTCGTCGTCGTCTTCCTCAGCTGCTTCCAGTTCAGGCCCGTCCCTGTTTTCGCCCCAGGCCACCGCCGCTTTTGTGTCCAGCAGTACTTCCAGAGTGCACCCCAGCGTATTGGCGATACGCAGCAGCAGCTTCATGCTGATCCGGGCATGGTCATGCTCAAGATTGCACAGGTGCGTCTGGCTGATGCCGATGCGCGCCGCCAGCTCCTGCTGGGTGATATGGCAGGCGCTGCGCAGGTATTTGACGTTGCCGCCGATCTGACGCAGGCATTTTTCGTCGTACATGTTCCACCTCCTGTATTTTATACAAGCAAATAAAAAGCACTTAAAAATATAGTTTTAAATTATCAGAGCAAATATTTTAAAACTATATTTTTATTTTTTAAACATATAGCAATATCTTTAGTTATTATAGCACCTCTGTACCCCCCCACAAGACGCGCGATGGATTTTATATACATTTTTGTGTTTGCGCCGCGATACGCTTGGCGTCGCCGGCCTATGTAAACGGCTCGGCGGCTTGGTTTCAAAGGGTTGTCAAGCAATGGAAAAAAATTTTTAAAATTTTTCAGGTTTCTGCTTTACGACCCTTAAAGGCGGTATCTTACTTTTGCTGTTTTACCAAACGCAGCAAAAGCTCTTTCTGCTAAGACCCGGTATCTAATTTTTTTCCTGCTTATCCTGCACCCCAACGCCCAGCCGCAAAAAAATTTAGCCCCTATCTTAGAGATAGGGGCTAACAGGCGGGAAGGGAGATTTTGCTATTTACTTTTTTAAAAAACAGGCGTACACTAGCAATTGTTATGCATAACGCTTTACAGTATGGTCGGCTATCATAAAACCAAGGGATTTGATCATCATAAAAAATATTAACACTCCAAACAATACAAACGACCAGACACCTCCCAGCCGCCTGCAGCTGCTGATAACCGCCGCGCAAAGCGGCGACAGACAGGCACTGCTGCAGCTATGCGAAGATTTCAGCCCGCTTTTAAAAAGCGAGGCCCACCGCGAAATGTTTTACCGGTCGCTGGGTAAAGATGCCGAAGGTATCGCCGTGCTGTCCCTGATCGAACTGATTTTGAAATATGACGGCGCCGATTTTGCCAACTGGCCTGGGCTGGCGCGCTGTAAGGTGCATTTTGCCCTTTTTGACGCCATGCAGAAGCAGGGGCAGATCTGGGAAAACGAAGCGCAGGTAGATACTGAAAGCGCCGCCGGGACCGAACTGCTGGAGGCCTGCCGTGATGCTGACGGCAGCCTGGACGAGCTGGCCCGGCTTTTACTGTCGCTGGATCTGCAGGAAGCTCTGCGTCAGCTGAACCCCGCCCAGCGGCAGGTGATGATGCTGCTGTTCGCACAGGAGCTGAAACCTTCCGAAGCAGCAAAACGTTTAGGCTGCAGTGTACGCAATGTCACCAAGCACCGATTAAAAGCACTGGACAAACTGCGCGGGCTGCTATAAAAATACAAAAGGACTGCCGTTTGGCAGTCCTTTTTTTACGCCGTTTTATTTAGCGGCTTCTTTATTTTCTTCTTTTTGCGGCAGAGCAATACCGAAATCACCTAATAAAGGTTTTTCGTTTTTGACTGCAAACAGGAAGCTCATCATTGCTTCGGGCTGTTTGGCAAATTTCATGCTGTATCTTAAAATATCAGCATCGGCGCCTTTTTCTATCACTACTAAACGTTTTTCACTGACAGCGCCAAAGTTTTTATCCATCTGCTCTTTGAAATTTTTAAAAACTTCTTCTGTAAAGTCTTTTTTCATACCGTCAGTCATCATGGAAGTTACGGCAGAATAATTGGAAGCTGCCAAAAACTTGTTGACCATGGCTTCTTCAGCGTCAAGCACTTTACCGTTGCTGGCACTGCAGATAGCACTGAAACCAAGCACTAAGACCATTGTCAGCATTAAAAGAATTTTTTTCATTAATAATTACCTCCGGCTCTCTTTGAATATTAGGGTCAATTTGATTCTTTACTATTATACATCTACCTTGGTATAGCTTCAAGGAAAGTTTTGTGATTCTACAAAAATCTCACAAAGAAAAAACTTTTTTGTAAATTTTTTCTTTGAAGGCTTGACTTGAAGTTAACTTAAAGTATTAAAATATGATAAAATAATATCAGGTTGCTGAAGCAGCCGCCGGCAGTTGAAGCTGCCCTCATTCTTATTTGAACAACAGTATTATTGATACAGCTATGAAGGCTTAAGCTGCTCCTGAAAGGGCGGTTTACTTTACATAGCTGTTTTTATTTTCAGAAAGGATACCTGACACGATGAATGTTTATATCAAACACCGTTTTCTGCTTTTGCTGCCGGTGCTGCTGGGCATCACTTTTTTTACGTTTGCGCTGATGCAGCTGCCGGCAGACGATACGGTCGATATGATGTATAAGGCCTCCGGGGCGGTATCGGAAACGGTCAAAGCAGCGGCCCGTGCCGAGCTGGGACTTGACCGTCCGCTGCTGGTACGTTATCTGGACTGGCTGCTGGCTGTCTGCAGCGGCGATATGGGACGTTCGTATATTTCAGGCACGCCTGTAACAGCGCTTTTTGTGGCTAAGCTGCAGCCTACGCTTTATTTGACGGCACTGGCCCTGCTGCTTACCGCCTGCATTTCTGTGCCGCTGGGTATCGCGGCAGCGCTGAGGCATAACCGCTGCTGCGATCATCTGATTCGCTGCTGCGCGTTTCTGGGCAATTCACTGCCGGGATTTTTTATCGCTTTGCTGCTGCTTTACTGCTTTGCATTAAAACTGAACTTTTTTACCGTCCTCGGCGGCTCAGGGTTCAGCGGTCTGCTGCTGCCGGCGCTGGCGCTGGCAATTCCCATGTCTGCCAAGTATATCCGGCATATCCGCAGTAATATCCTGGAGGAGATCAACAGGGATTATGTTGCCGGCGCTCTTGTACGCGGCATTCCCAAAGCAACTGTTTTTCGCAGGTTCATCCTGCGTTCTCTTGGCAGTACGCTCATTACTTTATTCTCCTTGTCGGTAGGCTCGCTGTTAGGCGGAACTGCAATTATTGAAATGATTTTTATGATCGACGGGATCGGCAAAATGGCAATGGACGCTATTTTGATGCGCGATTACCCGGTCGTGCAGGCTTACGTGGTCTGGACCGCGCTCATTTTTACCTGTGTCAATCTTGTCACCGATCTGCTGCTGCATCAGCTGGAGCCGCAGGTACGGCAATTTACTAAAGGCGGTGGATGGTGATGCCAAAAAACATACTGCCGCACGGCCTGCATAAGACCTGCTGGCTGCTTCTGCTGACAGTGCTGCTGTTTCTGATCACGCTCAGCGCGCCTTACTGGGTACCGCACGATCCTTATCTGCAAAACCTTGACCTGGCTTTGCAGGCTCCCAACGCCGAATATCCCTTTGGGACTGACCGTTACGGACGCTGCGTTTTTTCGCGTGTGCTGGTCGGCGGGCAAAGCTCCATTTTTTCTGCGCTGGCTTTAGTGGGGATCATTTTTACTACCGGTACTGCCGCCGGGCTCTGGAGCGGTTACTATGGCGGGAAGCTGGATAATTTTATCATGCGTCTGTCCGATATTTTTTTAGCGTTTCCCGGCCTTGTTTTTGCCATTGCTGTTGCCAGTATCCTGGGCGGCGGTATGCCAAACGCTGTTTTGGCGCTGGCCGTCATCTCGTGGCCCAAATATGCACGCCTGGCCCGCAGTCAGGCGCTGACTGTCCGGCAGCAGCCATATATCGAGGCGGCACGTTTGAGCGGCTGCAGTGACACGGAAATAATTTTCCGGCATCTCCTCCCTTCTATTTTAAGTCCGCTGCTGGTAATGTCGGCACTTGATCTTGGCACGATGCTGATGGAACTTGCCGGCCTGTCTTTTCTGGGTCTGGGGGCCCAGCCGCCGGCAGCCGAGTGGGGTTCGATGATGAGCAGCAGCCGCAGTATGCTGCAGACGGCGCCGTGGGTGATCCTGGCACCCGGCGCGGCGATTTTTGTGACGGTCAGTCTGTTCAATCTTTTAGGTGACAGCTTACGTGATCAGCTTGACCCTAAATTCAATCCTAAATAATTTTATGCGAGGGGTATTGCTATTATGATGAAACTTTCTTTACTGGGCAGCGGTCTGCTGCTTACCGCTTTACTGCTCAACGGCTGCGGCCCTTCCGCAGCTCCTGACAAGGCGGGAGAATCTGTCTTCCGTTACGGCACCACAGCTTACGGTGTGGCTATGGAGAACGCCGGTATGGACCCGCACGAATCCTATAAGGGCTGGTCAACACTGCGCTACGGCGTCGGCGAAACGCTGTTCCGCTTTAATGAAGCAATGCAGCCGCAGCCCTGGCTGGCAACAGGCTACGAATTTCTTGATGATCATACTGTTAAAATCACTTTACGCGACGACGTAAAGTTCAGCAGCGGCGCCAGACTTACCGGAGCCGCCGTGAAAGCCTGCCTTGAGGATCTGGTAAAGCGCCATAAACGAGCTGCCGACGACTTAAAACTGGCTTCAATCACTGCTGACGGACAAACCGTTACGATAAAGTCTCAGGAAAAAGTGCCGGCGCTGATCAATTATTTATGCGATCCTTACGGCTGCATCATCGATATGCAGCGTGGCACTGCCGACGATGTCAAAATCTCGGGCACCGGCCCGTATATCGTCCAAAGCCTGACGCCTACGGAAATAGTTTTGACTAAAAATCCGGCGTACTGGGGCGGCAGGGTGAAAACAGATAAAGTTATCGTCCGCAGTATTCCCGACGGCGATACTTTGACGATGGCGCTGCAGAACGACGAAATCGATGCCACACAGGGCCTGCCCTATGCCAGTCTGCCTTTATTTACCGGCAATGCAAAATTTAAGGTTGCTTCCGCCAATACTTCCAGAGTTTTTCAGGCCTGCCTGAATTTTACGACGCCGGTATTACAGGAGCCTGCCGTTAGAAAGGCAATAGCTATGGCTATCGACAAGGATAAATTTACCAGCGTGCTTTTGAATGGCAACGGTACGCCGGCTGTCGGTCCCTTCCCTGCCAATATGCCCTGCGGCGGCGATGCCGTGCATACGGACGCTTATAACGCCGAACAGGCAAAAAAACTGCTGCGGGAAGCCGGCTGGACCGACACTGACGGCAACGGCTACGTTGATAAAAACGGTCAGGACCTTACCGTCCGCTGGCTCACCTATACTTCCCGGCAGGAGCTGCCTTTGCTGGCCGAAGCGGCCCAGGCTTTTCTAAAGGAGGTCGGTATCAGGGCCGAAGTCAACGCGACAGATAATTATAACGATTTCCTGAAACGCGGGGATTGGGATATTTATGCCAAGGCTTTTGTGGCTGCGCCTACAGGCGACCCGCAGTATTATTTTACGACCCATGTACTGGACAGTTCTTCCTATAATTCCGGCCACTACCATAATGAACGGGTCGAAGAACTGACCCGGCAGCTGCGCGGCGAATTTGACCCGGCAGCACGCAGCAGGCTGGCAGTCCAGATCAGCCAGCAGCTTTTAGACGATAACGCATTTATCTATGCTTCGCATCTGAAAATGTCCTTTGTGATGAAAAGCAACATCAAGGGCTTTACAGCCCATCCTTCCGATTATTACGAAATCACCTCCGACCTTGAGGTCTAAGGGGTTCAACTATGAACAAACAGCAGCCATTACTGCAAATAAATAACCTGAGCCTTGCCTACGGGGCTAAAGAAATTTTAAAAGCTGTGCAGCTTACTGTCTGCCCGGGAGAGATCCTGGGCATCGTCGGCAGCTCCGGCGGCGGCAAAAGCACTCTATTAAAAACGCTGACCGGCCTTTTACCTGCTAACGCTGTCATTACCGGCGGCGAGATCCTCTGGCAGGGGCGCAGCCTGCTCAGCGGCGGCCGTCTGAACAGCAGCGGTCTGCTCGGCAGGAAGCTGTCCATGATTTTTCAGGACCCTACAGCATCTTTATATCCCCTGCAGACGATCGGCTCGCAAATCTGCACTATGCTGCAGGCACAGGGGCAGTTCGATACGGCCGCCAGCCTGCAGTCTGCCGCGCAGGTGCTTGCCGGGCTCGATTTTTCTAAGCCTCAGGCCATTTTAAACAGCTATCCGTTTCAGCTTTCGGGCGGCATGAACCAGCGGGTCTGTATCGCTATGGCACTTTTGCTGAAGCCGGAGCTGTTACTGGCAGACGAACCGACCTCTGGACTTGATTTGCTGACGCAGCAGAAAATATTACGGCACCTGCTGCAGCTAAAAACAGATCACCATACTGCGTTGATCGTTGTTTCACATAACATCAGCGCTTTGGCCCAGATAGCTGATACGATCGCCGTACTGCGGCAGGGCGAAATCATCGAAAGCGGTCCGGCGCAAACAATACTCAACCGGCCGCAGCATGACTATACCCGTAAGCTGATCGAGGCTATACCGCATTTCAGAAAGGAATTTCTTTTATGAGCGCCCTGTTAGAGGCAGCCAGCCTCAGTAAAACTTTCTTCAGTGAACATAACGCGCTGCCTGCTGTCTGCAATGTCAGCTTTAGTGTTGCTCCCGGCGAATGTCTGGGGCTGGCTGGGGCAAGCGGCTGCGGCAAAAGCACCCTGGCAAGTCTGCTTATGGGACTGACGTCGGCCGACAGCGGTACGGTCAGCTTCAATGGCCAGCCGCTGGACTTTGCCGATGCCGCACTGCGAAAAAATTATTACAGTCAGGTCCAGCTGGTTTTTCAAAATGCCGCTGCGGCTTTTCACCCCCGGAAAAGCATCGGCAGCTCGATCATGCTGCCAATGCTGAATTACGGCTGTACTAAGGCTGCGGCCCAGGAAAGATCGATCGCTTTACTGCTGGCAGCAGGCCTGACACCGCAGCATGCTGAAAAATTTCCGCACCAGCTGAGCGGCGGCGAATGTCAGCGTGCCGCTATCGCCAGAGCGATCAGTATCAAACCGCGGCTGCTGATCTGCGATGAAATAACCAGCGCTTTAGACGTACAGACCCAGGCAGAGATCATTCAGCTGCTGCTTAAGCTGCAGGCTGAAACTAAAATGAGCCTGCTGTTCATCAGTCACGACATTACTCTTGTACAGGAAATCTGCCAGCGGATCCTGATCATGCAGTCCGGGACGATCATTGAAAGCGGACCTGCCCTGGATATCATCACCCGACCGCAGCAGCATTACACCCGCGAACTGGTAACGGCAGCATTCAATCTTACGAAAATATAGGTGAAGGCTATGACATCTGCATTATTTGAAGTTAATAAAAAATACTGGACTGATCGGGCTCCCAGTTATTCGCAGGTCAATCAGGAAGAACTGGCAGGCTGTCAGCGCAGCAACTGGCTCAGAGAAATCAGCAGACAGATCCAGATGGTTTATCCTAACCGGGCGCCGCAGGAAATCACTGTTTTAGACGCCGGCACCGGTCCCGGTTTCTTTGCTGTTATTCTGGCGGAAGCCGGTTATAAAGTAACGGCTATCGACGCTGCCCCGGCAATGCTGGCTGAAGCCAAACGTAATGCCGGACCTTGTCAGGAAGCTATAGATTTTCGCCTGATGGACGCGCAGAAGCCGACTTTTACCGCAGAATCTTTTGACGTTGTACTTTCACGCAATCTTACCTGGGTCCTGGAAGACCCGGAGCAGACTTATGGCAACTGGCGTCATGTATTGAAACCCGGAGGGCTGCTTCTGAATTTTGACGCCAACTGGTATAATTATCTGTATGACGCTGACTTAAAACAGCAATACGAACAGGATCGACGCAACGTACAGCAAAACGATCTTGAAGACCATTATCTGAGTACTGATATCGACGCGATGGAGGCGATCGCCCTGCAGGTACCTCTGACAGGTATCCAACGGCCGCATTGGGATATCCGCACTTTGGAAAAGCTGCGTATGCGTTCCATTACTACTGACGTTTCTGTCTGGCAGCGCGTCTGGTCGACGGTAGAAAAAATAAATTACGCTTCAACGCCCATGTTTATGATTGCAGCGATAAAATAGGAGCAGATCATGTCTGATTTATCTAAAAAAACGCTTATTTCAAGCGGCGATACCAAAAACTATATTGAAAATTACTGGACGAAAAGGGCCGATGCTTTTGCCGCACTGCGCCGTCAGGAGCTGCACAGTGAAAAATACAGCCAGTGGCAGCGCGAGATCGTGCAGCATTTGCCGCCCGCAAAACAGCTGCGTATCCTTGACGTTGGCTGCGGCGCCGGTTTTTTCTCCGTTCTGCTGGCTAATGAAGGTCACCTAGTCACCGGTATCGATCTGACACCTGCCATGATCGCTCAGGCGGAAGCGCTGGCGGCAGCAGAAGGCTGCAGCTGTACTTTTCAGACTGCCGATGCCGAGCATACGGCTTTTTCTGACGGCAGCTTTGATGTCGTTATTGCCAGAAATCTGATGTGGAACCTGCCCCATCCCGAAACAGCTTATGCCGAATGGCTCCGTGTGCTGGCTCCGAAAGGTATCCTGCTGAATTATGACGCGGAATACGCCAAGGACCATCATCGGCAAAAACTGCCTGCCCTCAATGCCCATGCCGATGTTTCCGCAGAATTATTAAATGAGTGCCACAATATTTACCATATGCTGGAAATCAGCCTCTTTGAGCGTCCCCGCTGGGACTTGGAAATACTTAAGGCTTTAGGCAGCTGTTCCTGTTCTGTCGACCAGAGCGTCGGCGACCGTATTTATGCCGAACAGGATATCTTCTATATCCCAGTCCCGATGTTCTGTATCAAAGCTGTTAAAAATTGACGGTCTGTTTTAAAAGCAAAAACGCCTGGTTAAAAACCAGGCGTTTTTATTATTCTGCTTACAGTTCTTTTTCAATGCGTTCCATTGCTTCGATAGTGTTTTCACGGCTGCCAAAAGCGGACAGACGGAAGTATCCTTCGCCCATAGCGCCAAAACCGGCGCCGGGAGTACCGACAACAGCCAGTTTTTCAAGCAGGAAATCAAAGAATTCCCAGGAAGACATACCCTGCGGGCATTGCAGCCAAATATAGGGTGAATGGGTCCCGCCGTAGAATTTAATGCCTTTTCTGCGCAGGCCTTCGGCCATGATCCTGGCATTTTCTTTATAAAAAGCCAGCATTTCGCGGCATTCCTTTTGCCCCTGCTCACTGAACACAGCTTCGGCGCCGCGTTGGATGATATAGGGCACACCGTTGAATTTGGTAGTCTGACGGCGCAGCCACATTTTATTCAGTTCCAGTTCTTTACCGCTTTCAGTTTTACGTACCAAAGCATGCGGCACTACAGTATAACCGCAGCGGGTACCGGTAAAACCGGCAGTTTTAGACAGGGAGCATAATTCGATAGCGCATTTTCTGGCGTCTTCAACGACAAAAATACTGCGCGGTATAGCAGGATCATCAACGAACGCTTCATAAGCGGCATCATACAGGATGACCGCGTCGTTTTTCAATGCATAAGCGACCCAGGCCTCCAGCTGCTCTTTGGTATAAACAGCGCCGGTAGGATTATTCGGCGAGCAAAGATAAATGATGTCAGCTTTTACGCTGTCGTCAGGCATTGGCAGGAAGTTGTTTTCCGGCTTGCCGTCCATATAAACTATTTTACGGCCGCACATGATATTGGTGTCCAGATATACAGGATAGACCGGATCAGGAATCAGGATCGTATTCGCATTGCTGAAAATATCGGTAATATTGCCACAGTCGCTTTTAGCGCCGTCGCTGATAAAGATTTCATCGCTGGCCAAAGTTACGCCGAAGCCGGCATAATATTTTACGATAGCTTCGTGCAGGAAATCATAGCCCTGCTCCGGTCCGTAGCCACGGAAAGTTTCCTTCACGCCCATTTCGGCAACGGCTTTCTGCATCGCGTCGATAACGGCCGGCGCCAAAGGCAGGGTAACGTCGCCGATACCCATACGAATAACCTTTTTCTCAGGATGTTCCGCTACATAAGCATTAACCTTTTGCGCGATTTGCGAAAACAGGTAGCTGTCTTTCAAATTACAATAGTTGTCATTTACAAAAGCCATTTTTTGTCCCCCATTAAACTAAAAATATATTTTTATTTATTAATGACTTCATCGGGAATATCGATGACGCCTTCAAATACAGTTACAGCCGGGCCTCTTAAAATAACATGGTTATTGGCCAAATGGGTAAGCTTCAGAGTGCCGCCTTTGGCGATAACTGTTAATTCTTCACCTTTTTTACCTGCATGGCCCAACATGATAGTAGCAACACAAACTGCTGTCGCGCCGGTGCCGCAGGCCCAGGTTTCGCCGCTGCCGCGTTCCCAGACGCGGAATTTAACGGTATTTTTATCGATTACCTGCACAAATTCAGTATTGACGTTTTCAGGAAATAATTTGTGTTTTTCAAATTTAGGCCCTAATTTTTCCAGATCCAAAGCATCTACATCGTCTACAAAGGTGACGAAATGCGGATTGCCTACAGAAATAGCCGTACCATTATAAACAACGTCTTCTTCCAGCACCAGTCCCTGATCTACAAACATAAAGTGATCGCTGATCATGGGGATGTCGGCACATTTAAAAATAGGCTCGCCCATATCGATACTGGCTTCTGCCACTTTACCGTCTTCACCCAAAAATACATCGATGGTTTTGATACCGGAGAGCGTTTCCAGCGTAAAAGTTGTTTTATCCGTCAGACCTTTATCATAAACATACTTGGCGATACATCTGCTCCCATTACCGCACATCTTGGCTTCAGAAGCATCAGCGTTAAAAATACGCATTTTAAAATCCGCAACGTCAGATTTACAGATCATGATCAGGCCATCACTGCCAATACCAAAACGTCTGTGGCTGATATATTCGGAAATAGCACCCGGATTAGGCAATTCCTGTTCCATACAGTTGACGTAAACATAATCGTTACCAGTACCGTGCATCTTTGTAAATTCCATTTTCATGGCAATATCCTCCTAAATAAATTCATAGCTTGCTTTATATTATAACAAAAAACAGACAAACAATACAGTGATTAAAAGCCCCTTGTATTGTTCCTTATCAAGAACACTATTCTTCATCTTCATATAGTATACTATTAGCGTAGGCTAACGTCAAGTAAAGATTAGAAATTTATCTAACATAAAAAAATAACCATACCGTATGGTATGGTTATTTTTTAACCGGCAGCT
>ERZ791875.404-NODE-404-length-48934-cov-8.623888_pt1 | contig 48934 bp, 44 predicted proteins | sample MGYA00510278_ERZ791875 | MGnify/ENA primary metagenome ERZ791875 (study PRJEB30046, sample SAMN00792078) | human gut metagenome | study: EMG produced TPA metagenomics assembly of the A metagenome-wide association study of gut microbiota in type 2...
TGCCGCGTCCGCGACCGCCACCCGAACCTCCGCGGCCGCTACGGCCACGACCGAAACCACCCCGGCCGTTATTGACCGCGGGATTGTATACGGGGCCCTTGCCCACGCTGGCGGGAAGATCGGCCTTACGAATCTCCTTTTCAATGAATTTCTCAATCGCATGGAACTTGCCCTGCTCCTCCTCGCTGACGAACGTCACGGCGCTGCCCGTAGCGGCGGCACGCGCCGTACGGCCGATACGGTGGATGTAATCCTCGGGGTCGTGCGGCACGTCGTAATTGATGACCAGTCCGATGTCCTCGATGTCGATACCGCGCGCCACGATATCCGTAGCCACGAGTATGGTCACCTTGTTGTTCTTGAAGTTGAGCATCACCTCCTCGCGCTGGGCCTGCTCCAAATCGGAATGCATGGCGGCCACATCGAGTTTCATGCGTTTGAGCGTATGGGCGAGCTCCTTGACCTTGAGTTTCGAGGAGGAGAAGATAATCGTCTTCGAGTCGGTCGGCTCGGCGAACATCTCGCGGATGATGCCCAGCTTCTGGTTCTCGTAGCAGACATATGCCGACTGGTCGATGGCCTCGTTGGGTTTCGAAATGGCGATATTGACCTCGGCGGGGTTGCGCAGAATCGTTTTGGCCAGCTCGCGGATCTTCGGGGGAAGCGTCGCCGAGAACATAATCGTCTGCCGCTCCTTGGGCATGTACGACACGATTTTCATGATGTCTTCGCTGAAACCCATGTCGAGCATGCGGTCGGCTTCGTCGAGAATCAGGCACTCGACGTGCGAAAGGTCGACGCCGCTGTTCTGAATATGCGAAATCATGCGCCCGGGAGTGGCGATTACCACGTCGGAACCCATCAGCATGCCCCGCTTCTGCACGTCCCAGCCCTTGCCGTCGCCGCCGCCGTAAACAACCGTGGTCGAAACGGGCAGGTAGTACGAAAAGCCCTGGAACTGCTGGTCGATCTGCTGCGCCAACTCGCGGGTCGGCACGATAATCATCGACTTTATCACATTGTCCTCGTTGCCCTCGAGCAGCAGCCTGTTCAACAACGGCAGCGTATAAGCCGCCGTTTTGCCCGTTCCGGTCTGGGCGCAGCCGATTATGTCACGCCCCTCGAGGATTACCGGAATGGTGTGCTCCTGCACGGGGGTCATTTCCTGAAAATTCATATCTTCGAGTCCGTCGAGGATCTCATCCTCCAGCTCGAGTTCGTCAAATCGCATATTACGTATTTATTTTTATCCTTAAAAAATTTCTTCTCCGAACAATGTCGCGGGCGTACAGCCCGTAATGCGCACGCGCACGTAGTCGCCGACATGGTGTCCGCCGCGGTCGAAGACCACGACTTTATTCTGCGATGTACGGCCCGAAAGCTGGTTCTGGTCGCGTTTTGACGTTCCCTCGACCAGCACTTCGAATTCGCGGCCCACGTCACGCAGGTTGCTTGCATGCCCCAGTTCGTTCTGCAGGGCGATAATCTCGGAAAGGCGCCGGGACTTCACCTCGTCCGGCACGTCGTCCGGCAGGTGCTTCTGGGCAAAAGTGCCGGGACGCTCCGAGTATTTGAACATATAGGCGAATTCATAACCGACCTCGCGCATCAGCGACAGCGTCGCGGCATGCTCCTGCTCGGTTTCCCCCGAGAACCCCGCAATCAGGTCGGTCGTAACGGCACAGTCGGGCAGGTAACGCCGGATGGCGGCGACGCGGCCGAGGTACCACTCGCGGGTGTATTTGCGGTTCATGCGCTCGAGCATCGACGTGGCGCCCGACTGCGCCGGCAGGTGGATGGCACGGCAGATATTGGGCATCGAGGCCATGACCTCGAGCAGGCGGTCGCTCATATCCTTGGGATGCGACGTGGCGAAACGCACGCGCAGAAGGGGCGAAATCGACGCCACGCGGCGCATCAGTTCCGGGAAGTCGACCTCCCCGGCATGATAGGAATTGACATTCTGCCCCAGCAGCGTCACCTCGCGGTAGCCGTTCCCGAACAGCGTGCGGGCTTCGGCGACAATCGTTTCCGGATCGCGGCTGCGCTCGCGGCCCCGGGTATAGGGCACCACGCAGTAGGAACAGAAGTTGTTGCAGCCGCGCATGATGGCCACATAGGCGCTCACGCCGTTGCGATCCAGCCGCACGGGAGCGATTTCGGCATAGGTTTCCTCGGTCGAGAGCAGGACGTTGACGCCCTTGCCGCCCGCCTCGGCTTCGCGCACCAGGCGCGGCAGGTCGCGGTAGGCGTCGGGGCCGGCCACGACGTCGACCCCGTAAGGGCCTTCGACCAGTTTCTCCTTGAGCCGCTCGGCCATGCAGCCGATGACGCCCACGATGAGCGCGGGTTTGGCCCGGCGGTAGCGTTTCATCTCCGCGAGGCGCCCCCAGATACGCTGCTCGGCATTGTCGCGAATCGAACAGGTGTTAATCAGGATGACATCCGCCTCGTCGATTCGTTCGGTGTACACGTATCCCTCCCGCTGCATCACCGACACCACGATTTCGGTGTCGCCGACATTCATCTGGCAGCCGTAGGTTTCGACAAAAAGTTTGCGTCCGGCGCCCGACAGGGGGCGCAATGTATTCGTATTGAGTTTGAATTCCACGTTCTTTTCTGTTATTCCGCCTGAATCTCGTTCTTGTCGGGAAATTGCTTGAATCCCTCGCCGAACGTTTCGTAGGCATCCGTCACGACCACGAAGGCCGCAGGATCGATTTCCTTGATTTTGTGCTGTACGAGGCGCACCTCCTTGCGGCTGACGACCAGGAAAATCATATCCCGCGACGCATCCGTATACATGCCTTTCGACTTGATATAGGTCGCACTGCGGTCGAGGTCTTCGATGATGAAGCGCTTGAGCTCCCGGTGGTGGTCGCTGATGATGAACAGCAGTTTATCGTACGATGCACCGTCGAGCAGGTAAGCGATGACCCGCGAGGAGATGTAAATCGTAATGAGCGAATAGAGCGTCAGCATCCAGCCGTTCGCAGCCGCCTCGCCCGTCCCCAGTCCGAAGCCGATGACCGCCAGGCCCGACAGCACGACGAATCCGTCGGCGAGGAAGATGCCCGAGGAGAACCGGATGCCCGCGAATTTCTGCAGCAGCATCGCCACGATGTCCGTACCGCCCGTAGTGGCCTGCTGGCGCACGACGATGCCCTGTCCGATACCGATAACCACGGCGCCGATGACGCACGTCAGCAGCAGGTCGTTCGACAAATCGAGCCGGCCGCCCAGCAGCAGCGACGGGTCGAGGCTCTCGACCGCCGCGGCATCGGGATAGACCAGCCGCGTAAGCACGTTCATGAAGCCCGGCGTATAGAGTGCCGCCAGCACCGTGCGCGTGCCGAACTGTCCGCCGAAAACCAGCATGGCCGTGAGCATCAGCGGCACGTCGAACATATAGCCGAACGTACCCACCTGAATCGCGGGAAAGATATTGTGCAGGACGATGCCCATACCGTACACGCCGCCCGGCACGAAGTTATAGGGATTCACGAAAAGCACGAAGCCGGCGCCCATGATCGAGCAGCCGAAAAAAATCAGGAACCACGAGCGCCACCACGCCCACGAGCCCATAGGCTCCAGCAATGCCTTTGTATTCATACCCTGTTATGCTTTATTGTTATCTTTATAAAGTATGCAAAGATACGATATTCCCCCGAATCCGCCAGCGATAGGGCATGGATTTTTCGCAGGAAACTTCCGTTTCCGGATTTTATTATTATATTTGCATTATACAAACCCACGTTAAACCACTATGATTCTCACATACTACACCGCTACGACCATGATTATCATCGCCTATCTGCTGGGCTCGATTCCGAGCGCCGTGTGGATCGGCAAGAAATATTACGGCATCGACATCCGTGAACACGGCAGCAAAAACGCCGGCACGACCAACATGCTCCGCGTGCTGGGCCGCCGCGCCGCGCTCCCGGTCTTCGCGCTCGATTTCCTGAAGGGTTTCGTAGCCGTGACAATCATCGACCTGATGAAATACGACAGCGTTTTCGCCAACGGCGCGAACGAGGACTGGTTCTACATCCTGCGCTTCATCGCCGTATTCGCCGCCGTCGTGGGGCACATCTTCCCCATTTTCGCCAATTTCCGCGGCGGCAAGGGCGTAGCGACGCTCGTCGGCGCCATCATGGGCGTCAACGCACCGCTCGTGCTGCTCTGTTTCGGCGTGTGGTTCCTGGTGCTGATGGTCACCCATTACGTATCGCTGGCGTCGATGGTCGCAGGCTGCAGTTTCCCCGTATTCACGCTCATCTCGCCGAAAGTCAACCACCTGGTGCCGTTCATCGTCTTTTCGTTCATCATCGCCATCCTGCTGATTTACACTCACCGCAAGAACATCGAGCGGCTCAAGGCAGGCACCGAATCGAAGATATACATCTGGAAACCCCGGCACGTAAAAGTCGAGCCCGGCAAGTCAAAAAAAGACGACAAACAGTAACCGTCCGGAACCGTTCCGACAGGACTTTCGGTGCAAAATGCCGGCTATAAAGGATAAAAATACCGGAATTTTGTGGTAAAATCGTTTTTTTAGTCTATCTTTGTCTCGAATTAGGACGCGACTATGTTACAGGAGAACCTGATAAAAATATACGAAGCGAGTTTCCGCGACAACCGTGAAATGCCGGCGCTGACCGACTACTTCAAGGAGGAAACTTTTTCGTATTATGAGATGGCCAAGGAGATTGCCAAGCTGCACCTCCTCTTCAAAAAGGCCGGAATCAAACAGGGCGACAAAATCGCGTTAATCGGCCGAAACAATCCCCGTTGGTGCATAACCTATTTAGCGACAATCACCTACGGCGCCGTCATCGTGCCGATTCTGCAGGATTTCACTCCGGCCGACATCATCCACATCATCAACCACTCGGAGAGCCGCATGCTCTTCCTGGGCGACAATTTCTGGGATAACATCGAAGAGGACCAAATCCGGCAAATCGAAGCCGTGTTCTCGCTCACCGACTTCCATGTCGTCTACGAACGCGACGGCAAGGCGCTCACCAAATTCCAGCGCGACATCCTGAAGAACTACCGCACCAAATATCCGCGCGGATTCAGCATAAACGACATCAAATATCCGGAAATCCCCAACGACCAGGTCATCCTGCTCAATTACACGTCGGGAACCACCGGCTATTCGAAGGGCGTGATGCTCACGGTGAACAACCTGACGGGCAACGTACAGTTCGCCCGGGAGATGGTCAACACCCAGACCAACACCCTCTATTTCCGCAAGGGCGGGCGTACGCTGTCGTTCCTGCCGCTGGCGCACGCCTATGGCTGCGCATTCGACTTCCTCTCGCCGCTGGCCGTGGGCGGGCATGTCACCCTGCTGGGTAAGATTCCCTCGCCCAAAATCCTGCTGGAAGCCATGGCGGTGGTCAGGCCGACGGTCATCTGCTGCGTGCCGATGATTCTCGAAAAAGTCTACCGCAAGCAGGTGATGCCGATGCTCGAGAAAGGCCCGATGTCGATTGCCGTGAAAATTCCGCTGCTCAACACGGCCATCTACTCGGTGATTCGCAAAAAACTGCTGGAAGCATTCGGCAACAACGTCGACATATTCATCGTCGGCGGCGCCCCGATGAATCAGGAAACCGAAGCGTTCCTGATGAAAATCAAATTCCCGATTACCATCGGCTACGGCATGACCGAGTGTGCGCCGCTCATCAGTTTTACGCCCGACAACGAGTTCAAGGCCGGATCCTGCGGCCGCTACCTGCAAGGGCTGCTCGAAGTCAAAATCGACTCGCCCGACCCGCAGAACGTGGCCGGTGAAATCATCGTCCGCGGCGAACACGTGATGAAAGGCTATTACAAGAACGAAAAAGACACCCAGAAGGTGCTCGAGCCCGACGGCTGGCTGCACACGGGCGATATGGCTACCATGGATCCCGACGGCACGCTTTACATCCGCGGCCGTTCGAAGACGATGATTCTCTCCGGAAGCGGACAGAACATCTATCCCGAAGAGATCGAGGACAAACTCAACAACATGTACCTCGTACTCGAATCCCTCATACTGGACTCGGGCGAAGGACGCCTCAAGGCGCTGGTCGTCCCCGACTACGAACAGGCCGAACAGGAAGGCGTGGACAAAAACGACCTGCCGCAGATCATGCAGAACAACCTCACGGAACTCAACTCCCTGCTGGCTGCCTATTCGCGTGTTTCGGAACTGGTCATCTACCCCACCGAGTTCGAAAAGACACCGAAACGAAGTATCAAACGTTATCTATACAGCCCTTCGCTATTGAGCAAATAAAAGACCCAGCAGGTAACCACTTGGATTCTCTATCCCAAATTCTTCATAGTCACTGAATCCATTCCAACAATGAGGCGTCACTAATAGTTCGGTTACCTGCTTTTTTCACAGAAGTTACCCGGAAATACCGGGTAACTTTTTTTTATTATCTTTACGGCATGAAAATGACCCGCAAGCAAACCGTCGGTGAAAACCTGCTCTACGTAATGGTGTGGGCAGCCATCATTCTGGTACCGGTGCTCAATTCGCAGATGATGTCCGAGCTGCACATCAACCTGGAGAACGTACTCATCGCATGGCGCCAGATCGCCCCCTATTTCATCATCTTCATCATCCACAACACCGTTCTCGCCCCGCGGCTGATGCTGCGCCGCAAATACAAGAGCTACCTGCTCTGCGACCTGGCGCTCATCATCGCCGTATTCTGGCTGGTGGACATCTACGAAGAACGCCTCACCGACCATTTCATGCCCCACAGCGACCCCGAAGCCATCGACGCCTACCGCAAGGCCTCGTTCTCCAACCTGGAGATGTACTGGAACGTCGTGCTGGGATTCTTCATGACGGGCGCCAACACGGGCATCAAACTCATCTACCAGTCGATGCGCGACGAACAGCAGATGGAAGAGCTCAAGCGGCAGAACCTGGAAGCGGAAATGGATTACCTGAAGTACCAGATCAACCCGCATTTCTTCATGAACACGCTCAACAATATCCATGCGCTGATAGACATCGACACGGAATACGCCAAGAACGCGGTTATCGAGCTTTCGAAGATGATGCGTTACGTGCTCTACGATTCAGGACGCGAGATTATCTCCCTGAACAAGGACATGCAGTTTATCGAAAACTATATCGGGCTGATGCGAATCCGTTATACCGACGCCGTGGACATCCGCGTGGAGTACCCGCACGATCTGCCGCAGCAGGTTTCGATTCCGCCGCTGCTGCTGATTGTCTTCGTGGAAAACGCCTTCAAGCACGGCGTGAGCTACAGCAACCCGTCGTTCATACACATGCGCGTCGACTATGCGGACGGCAAGGTCACCGGCACCATCAGCAACAGCCTCCACGCATCGAAAGAGGGTAAAGCCAACGCCGGAATCGGCCTGGAAAACGTCCGCAAACGCCTCGCACTGATTTACGGCCCCAAAAACTACTCGCTCGAAATCCGGGAGGAACCCCCTACCTATACCGTAAAACTCGTAATACCTACGCTCAATGCTTAAATGTATCGCCATCGACGACGAGCCGTTGGCTCTGCGTCAGTTAAAAAGCTACATCCAGAAAATCCCCTATTTGGAGCTCGCGGCAACGTGCAACAATGCGCTCGAAGCCCAGCAGTTCCTCGCAGGACAACACGTCGACCTGATATTCGTGGACATCAACATGCCCGACTTGAGCGGCGTGGAGTTCGTGCGCTCGCTGGTCGAGAGGCCGATGGTGATCTTCACGACGGCCTATTCGGAATATGCGGTCGAGGGATTCAAACTCGATGCGGTGGACTACCTGCTCAAGCCGTTCAGCTTCGCCGATTTCAGCCGTTCGGCAGGCAAGGCCAACTCCCTCTACGAGCTGCGCCACAACCAGCGCACCATATCGACGGAGGCCGTGTCCGAAGCCCTGCCGCGCGACAAGGAGTATATCTCGGTCAAAGCCGACTACAAGGTTTCGCTGGTCAAAATCAGCGACATCGTCTATCTGGAAAGCGAGGGGGAATACGTACGCATGCACCTGGCCAACGGTTCGACGATCACCACCCTGTTCCGGCTCAAGAATATGGAAGCGGCGCTGCCCTCGGAAACGTTCATGCGCGTACACCGCTCCTACATCGTCAACCTGCGCTGCATCAAGGGATATGTCCGCGGCCGGATATTCCTCAGCGACACCGAATACGTTCCCATCGGGGAAAACTACAAGGAAACCTTCCAGCGTTACATCGACTCGAATTTCAAGAATCTATAAGGCCGAAAAGTCCGGGAATCCGGATAGCTGGACGTAGGCGCCGTCACGGTACTCGCAGCAATAGTGCCGCAGGCCGTTGGTCAGGATGACGAACCGCGCTCCGAGCACCGAGTTGTAACGCACGGCCTGTGAGAGCGTACGCTCGTCGATTCGTATTTCCGGCGCCTTGCATTCGGCCAGCACCAGCGGCTCGGCCCTATCGCCGACCACGACCACGTCGGCGCGCTGCGGCTGCCCGTTGACCGGCACGGCATACTCCTGCACGACCCGCTTGGGCAGCACGCCGCAATGCGACACGAGGTAGGCAATCAGGTGGCGGCGCACCCACTCCTCGGGCGTCAGCACGAGGTAAATGCCCCGCAGTTCGTCCCACACTTCGACCTGCTCCCCACGGCGGCGGGCACGCAGCCGGATGGCAGGAAAATTGAGTTTAGGAAGTGTCGACATTTGAGTTCCGGAAAAGTTTACTATCTTTACGTGCACAAATATACGAACATTTTCGTTAAGCGGGGGCAGGCGCAAGCTCGTTTTGCCCGGGCAGCGGAAATGACGGTCAAAAAATAAACGTATGAGGCGTATTTTTTTAATCATAGCACTTTTTTCAGGCCGTGCGCTCCACGCACAGGAGTATACCCCGTCCTACGGACGCGAACTGCCACGGGGCGAAGTACTCGCCTACCCCACCCCCGGCGAGGCTGCGGCAGCGGAAAACGGCGATAACCGCTACTTGACGCAGTTGACGGAGTGGACACAGCAGGGAAACGGCTTCACGATTGATTTCACCGTTCCGTTCGCATGGGCGAACCGGCAGGTGCTCTTCCACCTCGACCGGGCATCGGCCGACTACGAGGTGCGCATCAACGGACGTACGGTCGCCTACAACAGCGACGGCAACCTCCCGGCAGAATTCAACCTCACGCGTTACGCCAAAGAGGGACGCAATACCCTGGAGGTCGTTGTCAGCGAGCCTTCGCAGGTAGCGCGGCTCGAAAGCTGGAAAAGCGCCGATAAACCTGCGATAGGCCGGGCATGGCTCTTGAGCCAGCCTACGCTGCGCGTACGCGACGTGTTTACCAAAACCTGGCGCAGCAACGACGAGGCGCAGGTCGCCACGGCCGAAGTAGGGCTCGTGGTCAAAAGCGAAGCCCTCAACCCGCGCACTTCGCGCGTTTACTACGAATTGCTGAACCCGGCAGGCGGCATCATAGCTGTCGGGCATAAGGATATCACGCTCGACATGCGCCGGGAAGATACCCTGCGGTTCCTGGCCCGTATTCCCGACAGCCTGCTTTGGAGTCCCGACCGGCCGACGCGCCTCGACCTGCGGGTAAAAACCCAGCACGAGGGCCGCTACCTGGAGTATATGAACTTCCCGCTCGGATTCCGCACGCTCGAAACGAATAACGGCCGGCTGGCTGTAAACGGCATACCCGTCACCCTGCGCGTGCGCGAAGTTCCCCCGCAGCTCGACGGAAGCGAAATCGCCGCGTTGCGCGCACAGGGTTACAATACGCTCAAGCTCCTGCCGGGCCCCGTATCGCCGGCATTGTACGACACGTGCGATACGATGGGAATGTACGTGATTCCACAGGCCCCGATAGACACCCGAAGCAGCGGCGATTCGCGCCGTGTAGGCGGCAATCCCTCGAACGCCCCCGAATGGCTCGGAGCCTATATCGAACGCACCGAAGACAGCTACCACACCTCGAAACGCCATCCGTCGGTAATCGCTTTCGCACTGGCCACCAAATCGGCCAACGGCATCAACCTCTACGAAAGCTACCTGAACATGAAGAAGTTCGGCGATTCGCGACCCTTTATCTACCCCGACGCCGCAGGGGAGTGGAACAGCGACAAACTGGAACTGGAATAATCCCGGAATAGCCTTGCGCCAGTCCTGACCGACATAACACGATAAAAATCCCGAAAAAATTTTCGGGATTTTTTTGCAATAATAAAAAATATCACTAATTTTGCACTCGCAATCCGAAAGGATTGATGCCTCTTTAGCTCAGTTGGTAGAGCACGACACTCTTAATGTTGGGGTCCAGGGTTCGAGCCCCTGAGGGGGTACAAAGCAAAAGACTGATAATCAATGATTATCGGTCTTTTTTACGTTTATACTATTCCTTCCCCTTTGGCATTTTTAGGGCAAAAACAGCCCGTTTGAGGGTGCAGGGTACACATTAGGCTCCACATAGAGAACTACACATCCAACTGCATATAACAATGTAATCAAATGACATTCAAAGTTATATGCCGCAAAGAAATTATTTATAAAAATTCCACCTCTCCATTGTGCCTTTTATTCTTTCAGGGCAAACGCAAAAAGGCAGTCGGATTGGGCGTTTCCGTTGCGCTTAAACATTGGGACGCAGAAGCACAAAAGGTAACGGACGACTGCCCCGACAGGGACAATATTCAGTTTCAGATAACAGCCAAAGTAAAAGAGTACGAGAAGAAAATCCAGCGTTTAGAGATTATGGATATTCCCGTAACCTTTGAAAATCTCTTTGAACAGAACAGCAAGCGATTGAATTGTTCTGTTGGAGAATATCTGAAACAGACCATCGAACGGCTGGAAACACTCGGCAAATACGGCTCGGCATCCAAACACCGTTCCCTACTCTCCCGCCTGTCTGAATTTAGGTCGCTGAACACTCGGTTCGATGAAATAGATTTAGCGTTCCTGCGTGATTTTGAATTGTTCCTGCGTAAAGAGGGCAATGTAAACAACAGCATAGCCACGAAATTTGCCATCTTTAAGGCCGCCTATAACAAGGCTCTTGCAGAGGGTTTGTTTCTCCAAAAGATAAATCCGTTTGCAAAATACAAGGTCGGTAGCCTATGGACACGGACGAGGAAACGAGCCATCACGAAAGAGGATATACAGAAACTCGTTGCGTTGGAGATAGCCCCTAATTATAGGACGGACTATGCCGAGTTTGCACGGGACATATTTCTATTCTCCTACTACACGGCAGGCATTAATTTTACGGATATGGCTACCCTGCGTTACTGCGATATTGTGGACGGCAGGATTTACTACTCCCGTCACAAAACGCAGAAATTGTTGTCCTTTCAACTCGTCCCGAACGCCATGCAGATTATTGAGAAATACAGCAAGGCAAACCATTCACAGGAAGATTATATCTTCCCTATCCTCGACCGCTCAGAACACAAAACAGCACAACAGATTTTCAACCGCACACACAAGGTTCTGCGGAAAGTCAATCGGGAGTTAAAGACGCTGGGTGAGCAGATAGGATTGGAATGGCACATCTGTTGGAGATGTTCTGTTTCTCCTGTCCGGATCTGCGGGTTCGCATGGTAAATCCGTACTAAGAGTGGTTTCTTTGTTTTGCATTCATATTTCTTTAACGTACCATTAGGCGTCGCAAGATAGTTATCTGCTTTTCTAACTTCAGCATTATCTTTATCCGTTTGAGAAAACTCATTATTTAAGTATCCCCCTTCAAATTTACCATGTGAGTGTATAGTAGCCACTCTCGTTTTTCCATCAGGAGCGACACTCGGTGTAACCCCAGCTTTGCCACCTATTGTGGCATCAGTATATATGTAGACAGTTTTATTATTCCTTATATCGACATATATTGAAGATCCCATTTCTTTTCCGGTTAATATGGATTTCCCATTGTAATAATTTCCCCAATTTAGGACTGCTGCATTTCGAGATGAGAAAGCAATACCGGGTTGTCTTCCATCCGGATCGACAAATCGAATAGGATTTCCCATACAATACGCATACAGCGAAATCGGATGATACCCGTAGGTCAAATCTACTGAAAATAAAGCGACAATGCAAATCGCTGAGGTCAAAAGTTTAGGCTTGGTAAGTTCACTATAAATAGTTTGGGTGGATATAAATAAAGACCGGAATGTTTTCATTCCAGTCTTTCGAATTACCATAGAAAATTTCTTACCGATCCTTTATCAATGAATATTCACGTTATGTCCATTTTCAACCCATCAAGCGATAATTTCGGCTGGCGTACACGATAAATATAATTTCACCAAGTGTCAAAATGAAGATTACCGGCAAATAAAAATACCAGTATTCAGGTCTGCAACCTTTTTTATTTATGACAAATAATAAGATGACTGAAAGAATGGGCATAATGCACAATAAATCCATGATATTGGTTCGGAATAACACCCCTGCACAAAGACAATAGATTGGGAAAACAATAAACCCCGCAATAGCTATATTTGCCAATGTCCACCCCAGAGGAGGATACTTTGTAAGATTCAGCAGCCCGATTACAGCACACAGAGCAAAAAACATATCCTGTGCAGAGTAAAGATATGATTTATAACTGACCAAACCCAATATACCCTCCTGGAAATATCGGTTAATCGGATCAATCAATATATACAGACATGACAGAATAATTACGGCCCAAATAAAAATACGCGTCTTCTTACCAGTTGGACACAGCATTTCGGTAGTCTTTTTCATTGTCGTAAAATCTATAATTTATATTTTGATCTTTGTCGATATAAACTTCTATGTAATGTGTTACAGATGTATCTCCAGAGGTGCTGACATAGCTAAATCCGGCTTAGTTTTTTCTGATACGAGGATATAGCCCTTAAGGAAAACTGTTCATCATATCGTCAGTAGCAATATTGTATCCGTATGAATCAGCGGCATTGAAACCCTAAAGAAATGTTGCATGTTCCAATGCTCATCGGGCATGTCTATAAACCGGAACATCGAGATATTCTTTTTGATAAAATTGTAAGTAGTTTTATAAAATCCGATATCGTTTCCGGGTAACAAGCCAGAATAAATATGCCTGCAAAGAGCAGTCGGGACTAAAGCTCAAAAACTTTGACACTGTCCCGCACAGGCCATGTCAATTCCGGATCGCCGATGACTTCTCTATATCGCGCAATCAGGGAATCGGCCTTTGCAAGGGTAAAAGAGCATTTGTTTGCCTTATACCATTGTTTCCATTTCTTCAGATCTTTATCTAACTCTCCATCATTGTGATAGATAGCAGGGGTATTGGCGAAAAGATCGACACGGCCTTCGTAACCGGTAATGGCGATAAGACATTCAAAGGCGTGCATTCGGGTTCCATCATCGCAATAATAACCCTCACTAAAAACTAAATCCACGATTTCAAGGCAATTCTGAAACTCGGCCTTGAAAGCCTTATCTTCCTTACATTTTGAACACGACAGGCTGTTCAGGCAAAGCACTATCAGAAATAATTTTTTAACGGCTCCCATAAGGTGTAACTTTTATTATCGGTATTTCAGTTCTAATAAGCAGTCTGTTTACAGTTCCGCCTCCATTTTGATTTTCTTTAAACGAAAGTGTCCCTTCAACAGAGGACATCGGTTCCACCAGCGAAGGAGTTCCTGCCTCTCAAAATACACAGGTAGCCCCCACAACGCTATAATCCTCATCTGAACGGCGGATAACTCCGCGGTCGGCAGGATAATAGCCGAGGATAAATATACCCGCAAAGAGCAGTCGGGACTAAAGCTCAAAAACTTTGACACTGTCCCGCACAGGCCATGTCAATTCCGGATCGCCGATGACTTCTCTATATCGCGCAATTAGGGAATCGGCCTTTGCAAGGGTAAAAGAGCATTTGTTTGCCTCATACCATTGTTTCCAGATATTCAGATCCTTATCTAAATCTTCACGATAAGTATAGATAGCAACAGGTTCGCCAAAAAGATCGACACTGCCTTCGTAACCGGTAATAGCAATAAGACATTCAAAGGCGTGCAATCGGGTCCCTAAATCGGAATAATAGCCTTTATAGTGAACCAAATCCACGATATCGAGACAATTCTGAAAATTGGTCTTAAAAACGGAGTCTTCTTTACATTCAGAACATGAAAAAAAGGCTAGGCACAGCACTATCAAAAACAATCTTTTAACGTTTTCCATAAGGTGTAACTTTTATTATCGGTGGTCTTGTTGAAATAATGAGCTTGTTTACTGTTTTGTTAGGTAACTGGTATGATTGGACAACTACGCCTCCATTACTGTATGTTGCATCCGGAAGACGGGTATTCCTGTTTACAGCGTTTTCCCAGCCAATCGCACGTTCGTGATTATGCAATATCATATTACTACTGCCCGACGGAACTCCTGATATAACTTTGCCATATTGTTCCCGCAATTCGTGCATCATTTTTCCCTGTTGGGTCGCAGCCGGCTGAACTGCGGCATTCGGGTCCATCGGTGCAAACTGAGACATATCGGCGACATCTATCGCTCCATCGGAATATCTCCCGGTATTGACGCCCGCCTTACCATTATATACAGCCATATTCACAACCCGCGTTTCATGGTCTACAACTTCCTTTGTGCCCCTGTAAAAACTTTGTGCACCCTCGGACAGTTTACTCAAATCGCCACCGCCTTTTGTGGCTTCCAATCCGACTTTATATACTCCTTTCGTATCGGTATCTGTCAATGTTACTTTAAACTGTCCGTTAAATCCGCTATTGTAAATCTGTTCAAACAACTCTCGCGCTCCATCTCCATGAAAGGATACGCGGTATTCCTGCCCATCCGGATCAACATACTTAATCGGATTCCCGGCACAATACGCATACGGCGAAATCGGATGATACCCGTAGGTCAAATCTACTGAAAATAATGCGATAATGCAAATCGCAGCGGTCAAAAGTTTAGGTTTCATAATCGTATAATTTTAAGGGTTATTTTATCGGTAGTTTATTGGGTGGTTGCTTCCTGCATTTTCATCCCCTCTTCGTTGCCTTTTTCGAGTTTATCATACAACTCCTCACTCATAGCTTCCCAGCCCAATGCTTTCAGTTTTTCATAAAGAGCGGCCGATTGCGCTTCGAGCTGCCGGGTATAAGCGTCCTCCTTATACCCGTTTTCCTTCAGATGTTTTACAAGGGCCGCATCGAGCGACTTGCCCAGAATTATGCACGCTTTGGGGTGCTGCGGATAGTATTCCAGCGATTTCTCCGCGCAGAGGCGGGTAAATGCGTCGTAATATTTGAATTTGTTCCGGTACCCGAACGCGAGGTCGGCAAGCTGCGCCGCAACGGTTTCACGATCCGTCAGAGGAGTAAGATAGATCTTATTCTCGATGGCCTTGTCGCTGATTTCGAAATGCTCCTTGTAAAAGAACTCCGGGGTGATCTGGTGCGTGGTGAGTTCGACGTTCACCCACTCTTCGGGATACATCTTATCCTCGTTCCGGTAGCGGATAAACACATGGGCAGGGGCATACGCGATATATGCTTCGGCGCCGAGGGTCTCGGCCAGCACTTTGTAGTACATCGGCAGGGAACGGCACTGCCCGCTGTGCGTCCGCATGACTTTGGTTACGAATTGTTTCGTAAAATCGGCTTTGCCCCCGGTATCGTCGAAATCGTAGGTGAAGGGTTTATACCCGTTTCCGGAATAGGGCCGGATAAAGTATTCCGTCAGCGCCAGGTTTTTTCCGGTCTTGTACTGTTCAAGTCCGTTTGAAGCAATGAACTTTTGCAGAAACGCGACGGCCGTATCGATGCCGAGGCAATAAGCGTCGTAATCGAGCTCGCCGTCGAGATAGGCCCACTCCGCAAGGAAGACCGCACGTTTTATGCTCAAGGGGATTTTCCCGTCGAGCATATCCGCCATTTCGAGATACGCCTGCCGGTAATGCCGGCTGCGGGATTCGACCTGCACAGGGTTCAGTGCCCGGCAGGCCTGTTGGCCGTCGGCCGGATGCAACGGGAGTCCGCAAAGCAAAATGAGGATGCAGATTATTCCTTTCTTGAGCGACATCTTTTCCATAGGTTTATCAGCCGACGTGTATTTCAAAGTTAGCAGATAAATCCCGAAACGCCAAGCTGCAACAACCTTACAAGGCCACCATACAGCACTAATAATCAGAACATTGGAAAAATAATTCACTTACATTGCAATGACACGTCGAAAATACCCTGAATCCGGTCCGCAGACTTGCCGTTTTTCAGCCTCTTCGGCTGGTCGCACAGCGTAGATTGGCTGTTCGCTCAACCGGCGGAGCTGCAGGACGACACTTTGTAAAACGGACGACACCTTGAAAAAATGTAAAAAAAGAGTGCCTGATAATCGAGGATTACCAGGCACTTTTACCTGCCGGCGAAAGCAGCCGGCACGCATTCCACTCTATCGCGCCGGGCGGGCAGACGGCACTTCCCCGCGAATCATCGCCGCACGGACAAAAAACTCGGGTATACAGGACTCGTCCAAAAGCCACTTGGGCGTGTTGGCTTCGTCGCTGTTGCCTGACCAGTCGTTGTAAAACAGGCCGGCCCTGTCGCGTGCATTTTCCCGGGCCCAGTCCATCCAGCGAATGAAAATGTCGACGTACTTCGAATCGCCGTCGAGATTGTAAAGGTCGTGGTATCCCCGGAACAACACCAGGTAGAACCACGGCAGGTCGCGGTTTGCGGGCTGTCCGGCCTGCGTTTCCTGCAAATAGAACCTGCGGGCCCCCTCGGCCAGGCGGCGGGCGTTGCCGAGGTAGGCCGTATCCCCCGTATAGCGATACAACGCGACGGCGCCCTGCAACAGCAGGCCGGTATTATAGGAATAGACCGCCTTGTCCAGGCGCGCCCCGGGCTGTGTCAGCCAAGAATTCCAGACGATGTCCAACTCCGGATCGTGCAGATAGGCGTCAATCCAGTCGTAAAACCGACGGCCCGTCGTAAGGTAATAGGGGTCTTTGGTCGCCCCGTACAGCTCCAGCGCCAGCATCATCGCCTTGCCGTTGGAGCAGCCCGGCTTCTGGTTCGCCACCCCTTCCAGCCACGATACGCCCCCGTCGTAATCGGGCCGCCAGCCGCTCAAAATAAAGGTCATCACCTGCTTGGCCTTTTCCAGATACGCCGGGTTGCGGGTTACGCCGTACGCCGTGATATAAGCAAGCCCCACGAGTCCGTTGTCATCGTAATAGCGGTCGACTTTGCCCATTTTCACGGGATAGGCCTGGTAACCGGCCGGCACGCGCGCATCGTCGTAATACTGCTCGACGGCCATCGCCATCGAATCGACATAGCAGCCGTATTTCCCGGGCTCAATCCCGGCCAGCGCAACGGCCGACGTGAAAACGCCGTCCATCGGCCAGAGGAACGACACCTCCTGCGCGTTCTTCGCACCATCCTCGAAGTAGTTCACGTCGGGACGGTAGCTGTTGGGATAATATTCGGAGAAAAGCCCGTGTCCGGGAACCCGGTAGAGCGCCCAGACCTTGCGGAACATCTCTTCGGCAAATTGGTAATGTTCCCCGGAAGGAGCTACCGCCGCCGTCCGTCCGCAGCCCGCCGCGCAGCACACCGTTCCGAGCATGGCGGCAAAAACAAGTCTCTTCATCATATCAGTATCAGGTTATAATCGGGCCCCACCGGTTTCCGGACAGGCCGCAGGCCTTTTTTCAGAATTCGAGCCGCACGACCACGGGGAAGTGATCCGACGGCGTACGCGCCTCGTAGCTGTGCAGCGAAACCTCTTTCGGGAAAGCCCCCGACTTGATTTCCCCGGCGCTTTCCTCCGTTTCCGTACGGTACGTGTCGGTCAGCACGCCGTAATTGTGCACGCGCACCGACGGGGACACGAAGATATGGTCGATCCGGCTGTCGGTTTTCAGCGAGGGGCTGAAACTGTTGAACGTCCCGTTCGGGGCATAGCGTTTCGCGGCCGTTTCATACGAATCGCTCAAGATGCCCGAGGTGGTGAACGTCGTATAGATATGGTTGTTCTGGTCGACGTTGAAGTCGCCCGTCAGGATCACGAACTCCCGGGGGCCGCACATTTCGCGTATCTTCGCCACGACCAGCCTGGCGCTTTCCTCGCGCGCCTGCACGCCGATGTGATCCATGTGCAGGTTGAAGAACCAGAACCGGCGTTTAGTCTTCTTGTCGAGGAAATGGCCCCAGGTACAGATGCGCGGCAGCGCCGCGTCCCAGCCCCTGTTCGGACGGTCGGTGACCTCCGAGAGCCAGAAATGGCCCTCATCCAGCAGGCGGAAGCGCTCCTTTTTGTAGAATATCGGCGAATATTCGCCCTTGGTCATGCCGTCGTCGCGACCTACGCCGATGTAACCGTAGTCGGGGAGCTGCGCCAGCATGTCGTACAACTGGCCGTCGAGCACCTCCTGTGACCCGAAAATATCGAACCCGTGGAATTCGATCAGGCTGCACACCCACGGGCAGCGGCGCTCCCACCCGTCTCCCCGGGCGGCATCGCCATTGTTGGCATTGCGGATATTGTACGTGGCTACGGTCAGCTCCTGCGCAGCGGCACCGAAGGCCACGGCGGCACACAGGACGAGAATCAGCATTTTTTGCATGACGGCAAGCGGTTTTAAGTTTTACGGATGAAGCAAAGGTACGAAAAACGGACGAAACGAAGCGCTCCGGACAATCCGCAGAAGTAAATATTTCTGCCGGAATAGTACACTTTCGGGCCACGGGCCGCAAGGTTCGGTTATTTTTACTATCTTTGCGATGCTAATAACCTAAACCAATGGAATCAGCCCGCAAAACTCCTGTATCCAAAGTGCTGCCCATCCTTTTCAGTTTTTTCGTGATGGGTTTCTGCGACGTGGTCGGCATCTCGACCACCTATGTCAAAAACGATTTTAATTTGAGCGAAGCCCTCGCGGGCTTCATTCCCTCGATGGTATTTCTGTGGTTCCTGCTGCTCTCGGTGCCCGTGGCGCTGGGCATGAACCGCATCGGCCGCAAACGCACCGTGCAAATCAGCAACGCCATCACAATCGTCGGCATGCTGATTCCGTTCGTATCGTATAATTTCGCCACCTGCATGGTGGCGTTCGCCCTGCTGGGTATCGGCAACACGATTCTGCAGGTATCGCTCAACCCCCTGCTGACCAACGTCGTATCGGGCGAGTCGCTGACCAGTTCGCTGACAACGGGACAGGTCGTGAAAGCCGTCTCGTCGTTCATGGGCCCCATCATCGCACTCTTCGCGGTGAACGTATTCGGCAACTGGCAGTACCTGTTCCCGATTTTCGCGGCCATCACGCTGCTCTCGTCACTGTGGCTGATGATGACCTCGATTCCCAAAGAGCAGGTCGCCGTGCAGTCCGGCAGCTCGGTCGGGGAAACGTTCTCGCTGCTCAAGGACAGCCACATCCTGCTTTTCTTCGTCGGCATCCTCTGCACCGTGGGCCTCGACGTGGGCATGAACACGCTGACCCCGAAGCTGCTCCTCGAGCGCTGCCATCTCGGTATCGCCGACGCCGGGCTCGGGTCGAGCGTCTACTTTTTCTGCCGCACGGCGGGCGCGTTCATCGGCGCCTTCCTGCTGGCGCGTCTTTCGGACATCCGCTACCTGCGCGTCAACCTCGTGATGATGCTCGCAGCGCTGGGCATGCTCTACTTCGCCGGCAGTTACCTCGAAATACTCATATGCGTAGGCGTCTTCGCATTCGCCCTCTCCTGCGTTTTCCCGATCGTCTACTCGCTGGCGCTGCGCCGCCGGCCCGACAAGGCCAACGAAATCTCGGGACTGATGATTACGGGTGTCTGCGGCGGTGCAATCATTCCCCCGCTCATGGGCATCCTGACCGAAACCGTCGGGTCGCAAATCGGCTCGCTCCTCGTCCTGACGGCATGCGCCGCCTACCTGATTTTCTGCGCATACAGCATCAAAGCCAAAACCAACAAATAAATACAACACCATGTACAGATACGACAACCGGGTGGTAATCACACTCGACGCCGGCGGCACGAACCTCGTATTCGGCGCCATGCAGGCCAACAAATTCATCGTCGACCCCATCACTCTGCCTTCGAATGCCGACAACCTCGACAAGTGCCTGGCCACGATGGTCGAAGGCTTCCAGGCCATTATCGACAAACTGGAGGAGAAACCCGTAGCCATCAGCTTCGCATTCCCCGGCCCGGCCGACTATCCGAACGGCATCATCGGCGGTTACCTGCCCAACTTCCCCTCGTTCCGCGAGGGCGTGGCGCTGGGGCCATTCCTCGAGTACAAATTCGGGATTCCGGTCTTCATCAACAACGACGGCGACCTGTTCGCCTACGGCGAGGCGCTGGGCGGCGCGCTGCCCGAGGTAAACGCCAAACTCGAAGCGCTGGGCAGCCCGAAACGTTACAAAAACCTGGTGGGCTACACCTTCGGCACGGGCCTCGGCGTCGGAATCGTTGTAAACAACGAACTCAACCGCGGCGACAACTCGTGTGTCGAAACGTTCTGTCTGAAACACAAGAAAATGCCCGGCATAATCGTCGAAGACGGTGCGGCCATCCGTGCCGTGAAGCGCGTCTACGGCGAACTGACCGGCAACCCGGACCACGGCCTCGAACCGAAAGAGCTCTGCGACATTGCCGACGGCAAACGCGAGGGGGATACGGAAGCGGCGCGCAAGGCATTCGCCGAGATGGGCGAAATCGCCGGCGATGCCATGGCTACGGCCATAACGCTCATCGACGGACTGATTGTCATCGGCGGCGGCATCACGGGCGCCCGCAAATGGATTATGCCCAGCCTGCTGAAAGAGCTGCGCGGCAAGATGCACACCATCACGGGCGAAAAGTTGAACCGCGTGCAGATGAAAGTCTACGACATGGACAACGAAGAGGAGTTCAAGGAGTTCGCCAAGGGCGACCAGCGTGCGCTGAAAGTGTACGGCACCGACCGCTACGTGGCATACGATCCCCAGAAGCGCATCGGCGTTATGATTTCGAAACTCGGCGCTAGCAACGCCATCTCGGTCGGCGCCTACGCATTCGCACTGAGCCAGCTCGACGCAAAGAAACAACAACAATAATCCGATGCCGCCGTTATGAAAAAGTTCGCATTGTATGTCCACATCGCCTTGTTGCTCACAGCGGCAGGAGTGCTGACATGCATCTATTTCATAAACGACGACAAAACCGATACGCTCATCCGGATTACGTTCTGGCTGGCATTGGCATCCTCTGCTTTGGGAATAGTCAATTACCGGCCGGCAGTTAAACGAGAATAAAAGATATGTATAAGTTCCAACCCATCCTCAAATCGACAATCTGGGGCGGCGAAAAAATCGTCCCCTACAAACAAATAACCTCCGGCCAGCACCAGGTCGGCGAAAGCTGGGAGTTGTCGGGCGTCAAAGGCAACGAATCGGTCGTAGCCGGGGGCCCCGAGGCCGGCACTACCCTGCCCGGGCTGATTGCCCGCCACGGCGCGGCGCTGCTCGGCAAAGCCAACCACGAACGCTTCGGGCAGGAGTTCCCGCTGCTGATCAAGTTCATCGATGCGCGGCAGGATCTCTCGATTCAGGTGCATCCGAACGACGAACTGGCCTGGGAACGTCACAAATCGAAAGGCAAGACGGAGATGTGGTACGTCGTCGACGCCGACAAGGGCGCACGGCTCCGCTCGGGATTCGCCAAGCAGGTGACGCCCACCGAATACGAAGCCAGCGTCAACGACAACACCATCACCGACATCCTCGCCGAATACGAGATACACCCCGGCGACCTCTTCTTCCTGCCGGCGGGCCGTGTCCACAGCATCGGCGCAGGCGCTTTCATCGCCGAAATCCAGCAAACCTCGGACATCACCTACCGCATCTACGACTTCAACCGCAAGGATGCCGACGGCAACACCCGCGAGCTGCACACCGAGCTTGCGAAAGGCGCCATCGACTACACCGTACTGCCCGACTACCGTACGAAATACGAAAAGGCGCAAGACCGCGAAGTGGAACTGGTATCGTGCCCCTATTTCACCACGTCGCTCTACGACCTGACCGCACCGCAGACAATCGATTACTCGGCGCTCGACTCGTTCGTCGTCGTAATCTGCGTCGAAGGCAAAGGGACGATTGCCGACGACAACGGCAACGAAATGCCCCTCCACCAAGGAGAAACGGTATTGCTGCCGGCTACCGCAAAATCGCTCACGGTCACACCCGGCGGCAAACTGAAAATGCTGACCAGCTATATCAAATAATCTGAACTTCCCCGCGGGAAGCCCCTGAAGACCGAATCCGGCAGTTCCGACTGCCGGATTTTTTATGCCCGCGCGGCGCCACACTAAATTTACACACAATCGCAATCGAGGATAATAAAAATAATTACCCAGAACGCCTGGTTGTGAAAATATTTTTATTTTTGCTCGATTTCATTGCACGGCTCCGTTCTTTTTAGTACCTTTGGAGGTGCAACCGGCAAACCGGGAAAATCACAGAGAAGCTGACGCTATGGAGCAGAAATTAAGAGAGATTGCATCGAGTTTCGCCCTGGAGGGCCGTGTGACGGCCATCGACTCGCTCGGCGAGGGTTTTATCAACGACACGTTCATCGTCCGCACCGAAGCGGGGACACCGGATTACATCCTTCAGCGCAAAAACCAATACGTATTTCCCGACGTACCGGCCATGATGGACAACATCCGCCGGGTTACGGAGCATATCCGCCGGGGCGTAATCGCCGCCGGCGGGGATCCCCGGCGCGAAGTGATGACCGTCGTCCCGGCAAAGGACGGACGCCTGTACCACATCGACGGCGACGGCCAATACTGGGCCGTATCGGTCTTCATCGACGACACGACGGCCTACAACAAAGCCGACTCCCCGGAACTGGCCCGCAAAGGCGGCGAGGGCATCGGCAAGTTCCAGGCGCAGCTGGCCGATTTCACCGAACCGCTCGCGGAAACAATCAAGGGATTCCACAACATCCGCCACCGCTTCGTGCAGTGGGACGAAGCCCTGGCACGCGACGCCGCAGGCCGTAAGAAAAAGCTCGCCGAAGAGATCGGCTGGATTGAATCGCGCCGCGCCGGAATGCTGGATTTCTGGTCGAAAGTCGAGGACGGCACGATTCCCACGCGCGTGACGCACAACGACACCAAAATCAACAACATCCTGTTCGACAAACAGGGCGAGGTACTCTGCGCCATCGACCTCGACACGGTCATGAACTCGCCGTCGCTCAACGACTTCGGCGATGCAATCCGCTCCTACGCCAATACGGGCGACGAGGACGACCGCGACCTGTCGCGCGTGGGCATCTCGCTCGAAATGTTCCGCGCCTACGCCGACGGCTACCTCTCGCAGCGGGCGAAACAGCTCACCGACGCGGAAACAGACCACCTGGCTTTTTCGGCCCGGTACATCACCTACGAGCAGGTGCTGCGCTTTTTGATGGACTACATCGACGGCGACACCTACTATAAAATCAAATACCCCGACCACAACCTCGTACGCACGCACGCCCAGTACCGCCTGCTGCAAAGCATGGAAGAGCACTACGACCAAATGTGCCGCATCGTGGCGGAGACGGCGGACAAATACCGGAAAGCGTAAGGCAGGACAGCAAAAAAGCGGAACGACATGGCGGAGAAAGAGAGGATGCAGATACGGAAAATAACGGGCGTCGTCCCGATTGACAAACGGGCGGTCGAGACCGCTTTCGGAGAACTCGAACCGCAGCCGATAGCGTGCTGTAACTGGCCGAAACAATTTCCCTACACGCCGCAGGTCGTGTTCCGCATGTTCCATACGGGCAGCTACCTGATGCTGCGCTTCGACGTCGAAGAACGTTGGACGGCGGCTCGTGTCACGGAGGACAACGGAGAAGTTTGGACCGATTCGTGCGTGGAGTTTTTCATCGCTCCCGACGACAGCGGCTACTACTACAACTTCGAATGCACCTGCATCGGACGCCTGCTGCTGGGTTTCCGCAAGGAGCGTGCACACGCCACGCACGCTTCACCCGAAATCCTGGCTTCCGTGCTTCGCACCCCGAGCCTCGGCCCGCGTCCGTTCCCCGAGCATGAGGGCGACAACCGCTGGTCGGTGGTGCTGGCCATTCCGCCGCAGGCGCTGTTCATGCACTCGCTGACGGACTGGAGCGGCGTCCAGGCATCCGTAAACCTCTACAAATGCGGGGATAAACTCTCGCAACCCCACTTTCTATCGTGGAAACCCATCACGGCGCCGAAGCCCGATTTCCACGTGCCGGGATTTTTCGAACAAATTAAATTTTCAAAGATATGAACAACAAATATTCACTTCCGAAAGACGGGGGCCTGATCGAGGAATCGACCCCGCGCGACATCATCCACCGTTGTGAAAAAATACGCACGACGGTTTACGAGAACGAATATACGGGCGTTCAGTACGTCGCCGACACCATCGTCAAGGCAATCCGCACCTACAACGAGCTCCATTGCTCGAACGAAGTCTACGAAGAGTCGCAGCCGTTCGTGCTCGGGCTCACGACGGGCCGCACGCCGCTCGGGCTCTACCGCGAACTGGTAAAACGGCACAAGGAGGGACACATCAGTTTCCGCAACGTGGCCGTATTCAGCCTCGACGAATTCTACCCCATCCGCTCGACCGAACAGCAGAGCCGCAACTTCCGCATCCACGAGGACTTCCTCAACCACATCGACATCCTGCCCGAGAATATCCATATCCCCGACGGCACGGTACCCGAGGATAAGATTTCGGAGTACTGCGCCTCGTACGACCACTCGGTTCGCAAAATCGACCTGATGATTATCGGCGTAGGCGAAGACGGCCAAATCGGATTCAACGAGCCGGGCTCCTATGCCAAGTCGCGCACGCGGCTGGTGCAGCTGACCCACAACACCCGCAAAATCCAGTCGGGTGCATTCTTCGGGTTGGAGAACACCCCCAAGATGGCGATTACGATGGGCATCGACACCATCATGCGTGCCGATAAAATCATCCTGATGGCATGGGGCGAAGAGAAGGCCCAAATTGTACAGAAAGTCGTCGAAGGCGAAATCACCGGCCAGGTTCCCGCCTCGAACCTGCAGGCGCACCCCAACATCGAGGTGGTAATCGACGAAAATGCGGCGCAGATGCTCACCCGCGAGCAGACGCCGTGGCTCGTCGGTCCCTGCAAATGGACGCCCAAGTTCACCCGCAAGGCCGTGGTATGGCTGTGCGGCGTGGTGCAGAAGCCGATTCTGAAACTCACCTACAAGGACTACATCGAAAATTCGCTGGGCGAGCTGCTCGAGCAGGGCCGCGCCTACGACCAGATTAACATCGACGTATTCAACGACCTGCAGCACACCATCACGGGCTGGCCGGGCGGCAAACCCAACGCCGACGACTCGACGCGCCCCGTGCCGTCGAGTCCGTTCCCCAAGCGCGTAGTGGTATTCTCGCCCCATCCCGACGACGACGTCATTTCGATGGGCGGCACGTTCATCCGCCTCGTACAGCAGGGACACGACGTGCACGTAGCTTACGAAACTTCGGGCAACGTCGCCGTACACGACGACGTGGTGCTCCAGAACATCGACACGGCGCGCGAACTGGGCTTCGGCGACCACTATGCCGAAGTCGAGAAAATCATCGCCACCAAGAAAAAGGGCGAACCCGAACCGCGGCCGCTGCTCGACCTGAAAGGCGCTATCCGCCGCGCCGAGGCGCGCGCCGCCGTGCGCTCGTTCGGACTCAACCCCGACACCAACGCCCATTTCCTCAACCTGCCGTTCTATGAAACGGGCGGCATCAAGAAAGGGCTGCTCACCGAGAAAGACATCGAAATCATCGTCAACCTGCTCCGCGAGGTGAAACCCCACCAGATTTACGCCGCCGGCGACCTGGCCGACCCTCACGGCACGCACCGCACCGCCATGGAGGCCATCCTCGGCGCACTGGAGGTCATCAAGGACGACGAATGGCTCAAGGAGTGCCACCTGTGGCTCTACCGCGGCGCCTGGATGGAGTGGGACCTCGGCATGGTCGACATGGCCGTTCCCCTGTCGCCCGACGAGCTGATTATGAAGCGCCACGCCATCTACCGCCACCTCTCGCAAAAGGACATCATGCCCTTCCCGGGCAGCGACCCCCGCGAGTTCTGGCAGCGCGCCGAGGAGCGGACGCAGAATACCGCACGCCTTTACGACCGCCTCGGCATGGCCGAATACCAGGCAATCGAGGTATTCGTCAAGATGTTCTGACACCGAATATTATAATATACCAATTAACCATTCAAACTTATGCGACTGATTATCGAAGACACGCAGGAGAACGCAGGCCGCTGGGCTGCGCACTACATCGTGGAACAGATTAACAAAAAACAGGCTGCCGGCGGCACGTTCGTGCTGGGACTGCCTACGGGCTCGACCCCGCTGACGACCTATAAGGAGCTGATCGCCCTGCACAAGGCAGGCAAGGTGTCGTTCAAGGAGGTCATTACGTTCAACATGGACGAGTACGTCGGGCTGCCCGAGGAGCATCCCGAAAGCTACCATTCGTTCATGTGGAACAACTTCTTCAAACACGTGGACGTCAACCCGGCGAATGTCAACATCCTCGACGGCAACGCTCCCGACCTGCAGAAAGAGTGCGAGTTGTACGAGGAGAAAATCCGCCGTGCAGGCGGCATCGACCTCTTTCTGGGCGGCGTCGGCGAGGACGGGCACCTGGCTTTCAACGAGCCTTTCTCGTCGCTCAACTCGCGTACGCGCGTCAAGACGCTGACCTACGACACGCTCGTGGTGAACTCGCGCTTCTTCGACAACGACGTGAACAAGGTTCCCAAGCAAGCCATGTCGGTCGGCGTCGCCACGGTGCTCGACTCGAAGCAGGTGCTGATCCTCGCGCTCGGCCACAAAAAAGCCCGCGCCTTGCAGCAGTGTGTCGAGGGGCCCTACTCGCACGTCTGCACGATTTCGGCCATGCAGGTGCATCCGCACGGAATCGTCGTGTGCGACGAACCCGCAACCGTGGAACTGAAAGTCGGCACGTACCGCTACTTCAAGGACATCGAGAAGGAGAACCTGATCTGAACCCGGACAGGCTCCAAATAACCAATCCCCGCAGGCCGATGCCTACGGGGATTTTTTCGGTTCCGAACCGCGGCCCCGGCCTGCCGCCGGACGGCCCCCGGCAACCGTCCGCCCCGAACCGGACACCGGACACTACAACCGGACACTGGCAGCCAGACGCCGGCGAAGCGACAAAAAATTCCCCGTACGGCAGGCAGGCTGTACGGGGAACTCGTTTAAGCTGCACTAATCTCTCAACAGGCCGGCTTAAATTATTGGACGTCGGGCTTCAGCAACCCGATTTCGTCGATACAGAAGTAGGTCGGATCCGCCAGGTAGTTGCAAACCGCCTTGAAGACCAGCTTGTCCACCGCACCGAACGACGACAGGTCGACCTTGCGCCAGCCGCTCAATTTCGACTTTCCGGCAACAAGCGTTTCCGTGATACTGCCCTTTTCCACACCGCCGAGCGATCCGGTGATTTTCACCTGGAAGCTATCGGTATCCGCTCCCGTGAAATAATTATACACCCAGGTCGAATTGGCGATATAAAGATGAGCGACGATGCGCGGTTCGAGCAAATCTACCGTCGGATAACCCGAATCACTCATATACTCGGGATACATTTCTGTCGGCGAATTGGAGTCGTAAAATACGGCAAAAGTTTCCGTACCGTTGGCTCCGCCGTCGGCCCACACGGAGAACTGCTGCTTACTGGAGGGAGCGGCCGCATTCCGGTCGTACATCCGTGAAAGCCCGATGCCGCCCCACCCGTCGTACTGCGATGAATAATAGGCATTGAAAACCAGATTCTGATCTGCCGTCGAAAAAAGCATGCCGTCAAAATCCGCATCCACAGCGTATTCCTTCGCACAAAAAGCGTTCGTATAGGTATAATCCCCCATTCCCATCAGGGACATCGTAACGGGGCCGAGTTTCACGTCGTCGCCAGTCATGGCATCGAGCAGGTGCTCGGAGGCCTCGAACGATACTACTTCGCCGTCAAACGGCTTCTCACGCGGACTGTCCTCGTCCGAGCAGGCGGCAAATGCAAGGGCAGCCGCCGCAATCAATAAAAATTTCCCTGTCATAAGATCACTTGTTGTATTCGAGATCATCAATTGCGAAATAGAGCGGGCACATCGAATCTTCCGTTTCAACGACGAAAGTCATCGAAGTCACCGTGCCGAGAGCTGTCAGGTCTATCGTTTCCCATCCGGTTTTAACCGTACCCGCAGTGCCGTCGACCAGCGTCACCTCAACCTTGCCGGTTTCAATCCCGCTGTTATAGCCGGTAATAACACCTTTTACATCGACGGGCTCCGCCGGATTCGTTTCGTTTTTGAAATAGAGGTAGAGGTAAGTCGTATTGGCTACCGCCACACGCTGGGGTTTCACCCCACCGACAAAATGAATCGCAGGGACTCCGTATTCCCCTCCGGTCCACTTGCCGTAATAAAGGACAGCGAACTGTGCCGAGCCGTTGGCACCGCCCTGTGCGTAAACGCTTTTGTCATTGGCAAAACCGGCCGTACTCATATCCGTATGGTTCGAAATCACGAAACCGTTCCACGAATCGTAGGCCATCTCGTAAAGGCCGAGATAATCGGTATACAGCGATTGGAACGCAGCGTCTCCCTCGGTATAAATCGGAGCGAAGAAATATTTCGAACCATCACCGAAAAAAGCGGCTTCCTTATCGTCTTCGCCAAGCGTCACAGCCTGCGATTTACCCCAGATATAGCCGTCGTCGCCAAGACGCGCCTCTTCGAAAGCAACGGTATAAGAGGCCGGGAGTTCAAAATAATTGTACTCGTCATCCGAGCAGGCGGCTAAAGCCGAAGCCGCAAAGGCTAAAAGGAGAAGTTTTTTCATCTTTCGTTTGTTTTTATGTGCATAAAATAAAAAATCCGGTTCCGAACTCCCGGAATCGAATCCACCATTTTACGCAACCGGACTGCACATATAAAATATGCCTGTCCTCACAACAAACGTCCGGCACTACCGTGCCTCCGTCCGAAGCGCTCCGTTCTCCGCAGAGCCAGCCCGAAAATAAGGATTCTCCCACCGGGAGACGCAAGGCAGGTCTTCTGGCTCGTTCCAGCCGCAACGCCTTCCCGGCCGGAGCCAGTGGCTAAAGAGTGTGCGGCAACAGACGGAACTTACAGCAGCGGGAACTGCTGCCGAATTTCACGGCATTCCCATTTAATCACGCCGGGCCTTGCCAGCCCCTTTGTGAACCATTGCGGTGCAAAGTTAAAAAATAAATTCGTATCTTTGCCGACGCAAACAAAAATTCTGCAATAATTATGAAACACGCATACGTATTTCCGGGACAGGGCGCACAGGCTGTCGGTATGGGCAAAGACCTCTACGACAACGTTCCCGAGGCAAAAGAACTTTTCGAGAAAGCCAACGAAATCCTCGGATTCCGCATCACGGACATCATGTTCGCCGGCACGGACGACGAACTCAAGCAGACCAAGGTAACACAGCCTGCCGTATTCCTCCACTCGGTAATCATGGCCAAAGCGCTCGGCGTGAAGCCCGACGCCGCAGCCGGACACTCGCTGGGCGAGTTCTCGGCGCTGGTAGTCGCAGGGGCACTCTCGTTCGAGGACGGTCTTAAGCTCGTTTCGAAACGTGCCATGGCCATGCAGGCCGCCTGCGAGGCACAGCCCGGCACGATGGCCGCCATCCTCGGTTTGGAGGACAAGGTCGTCGAAGATATTTGCGCTTCGGTCGACGGCGTGGTCGTAGCCGCCAATTACAACTGCCCGGGGCAGCTCGTGATTTCGGGCGCCGTGGAGGCTGTTGAGGCAGCCTGCGAGAAAGCCAAGGAGGCAGGCGCACGCCGCGCCCTGCGTCTGCCGGTAGGCGGCGCATTCCACTCGCCGCTGATGGAGCCCGCCAAGCAGGAGTTGGAGAAAGCAATCGCCGAAGCTCCGTTCCAAACGCCGGTATGCCCGATCTACCAGAACGTCGACGCCAAGCCCTACACCGATCCCGCACAAATCAAGGCCAACCTGATTGCACAGCTGACGGCTCCGGTACGCTGGACGTACATCGTCAAGAACATGATTGCCGACGGCGTGACGGAGTTCACGGAACTCGGCCCCGGCACTGTGCTGCAGGGTCTTATCAAAAAAGTCGACGCAGCAGCAGTCGTCGAATCGAAATCGACGCTATAGTCTGAACAGGCGCAAAGCTAAAAGGAACGGTCTGATTTACAGATCGTTCCTTTTGCTTTTATATATTTTGAAACAAAATTTATTAAATTTTATTAAAAACATGTTGTGTTTTTTAAATATACTTATTATATTTGCAGAGGTTTAGTTAAAATGGGACAGAACGGATGACATCACTCACCGAATTTTTCAACAAGCACGAGGACGACACCCTCAAGGGTATTTCGCACAAGAACAGCATCATCAAACGCAACATCATCGCCCACATGGCGGTGAACGGCGAATGCACGCTGTCGGAGCTGACCAAGGAACTGCACATCAGCGTTCCGACCATCACCAAACTCGTACAGGAGCTCGTCGATGAGAATATCGTTACGGATTTGGGCAAGGTGGAAACCCCGGGCGGACGACGTCCCAACATCTTCGGCCTCGCCAATTCGGCCATCTATTTCGCGGGCGTGAACGTCGGACGCGACAACATGACGTTCCTGATTACCGACCTGCAGAACAACATCATCAAGGAGGAGTACGACTACACGTTCGAACTGCAGGACAGGCCGCAGTGCATCGAGCGCATCTGTTCCAACATCGAGAACTTTATCGCCACATGCGGCATCGACCGCGGCAAGATTCTCGGGCTGGGCGTCTGCATGACCGGACGCGTCAATCCCGACACGGGCCGCAGCTACAAATATTTCACCACCAGCGAACAGTCGCTGCGCGACATCCTCGAGGAGCGCGTAGGGCTGCGCGTACTGCTCGAAAACGACACCCGCGCCCGCTGCTATGCGGAATACACGTGCGGCAAATCGAAAGACGAGAGCAACGTCCTCTATCTGCACATGGGCCGCGGCGTAGCCATCGGCATCGTCGTGGACGGGCAGCTCTACTACGGCAAGAGCGGTTTCGCGGGGGAATTCGGGCACATCCCGTTCTTCGACAACGAAATCATCTGCTCGTGCGGCAAGAAAGGCTGCCTCGAAACCGAGGTGTCGGGCATCGCCATCGAGGACAAGATGTGCCGCCTGATCGAACAGGGCGTAAACACAATCCTCAAGGAGAAATACGACCAGCAGAAGACCATACACATCGACGACATCATCGCGGCGGCGAAGAACGACGACAACCTCTCCATCGAACTGATCGAGGAGGCGGGCGAGAAAGTCGGCAAGGCCGTGGCGTTCCTCATCAATACGTTCAACCCCGAAACGGTCATCGTCGGCGGCAATATGGCAGCCGCAGGGGACTACATCATGCTGCCCCTGAAATCGGCGACCAACAAATACTCGCTCAACCTCGTCTACAAGGACACCAAGTTCCGCGTATCGAAAATGACCGAGAACGCCAACGCATGGGGCGTGGCGATGCTTATCCGCAACAATATCATCGGTATCTGATGAATCTGCAGGGCCGGACGATGCGGCTGCGCGCCCTCGAACCGGGCGACATCGACCGGATGTACGCCTGGGAAAACGACACGCAAATTTGGAGCGTCAGCGGCACGCTGGCGCCCTTTTCCCGCCATACGCTCGAACGGTTCATCGAAGAACAGCGATTCGACATTTTCCAGGCCCGCCAGCAGCGGCTCGTCATCGAAATCCCCGAAGGCGACGCCGTCGGGGCACTCGACCTTTTCGAGCTGGATCCGCTCAACCGCCGGGCCGGGCTCGGCATCCTGATCCACGACGCCGGGCAGCGGGGCAAAGGCTACGCCTCGGATGCCGTTCAAACCGCCTGCCGCTATGCACACGACGTGCTGGGGCTGCACCAGTTATGGTGCAACGTGGGCGCCGGCAACGCCGCCAGCATCGCCCTTTTCCGCAAAGCGGGATTCAGCGAAATCGGCATCAAACGGGAGTGGCAATGGCAGCCCGACGGCTACCGGGACGAAATACTCATGCAGAAAATACTGGAATAGGAAACGGTGCCGCATATCCGGAAAATATTACCCGTCACCGCCCGCATTCGTAAAAAATTACAAAAGCCCCACCTTTGCAGGATGGGGCTTTTGCATAAAAATCTGCCGTACCTTACTCGAGGCGGCGCGAGCCGTCGGAAATCACCACGTCGTACACCTTGGGTTCGTGGCCGTACTTGGCGTTGAACCTCTCCTTGGCCGTGGCGATGAACTTGTCGTAAAGCTCGTCCTTCACCAGGTTGATCGTGCAGCCGCCGAAGCCGCCGCCCATGATGCGCGAACCCGTCACGCCGCACTGCTCGGCAACCTCCGCCAGGAAATCCAGCTCCTCGCACGACACTTCGTAGTCCTTCGACATTCCCCAGTGAGTTTCGTACATACGCTTGCCCACGGTTTCGTAGTCGCCCTTTTCGAGCGCTTCGCATACGTCGAGCACGCGCTTCTCCTCGCCGATGACATAGCGGGCGCGCTTGTAGTCCTCCTCGGAAATCTTATCCTTCACAGCGTCCAACTGCTCCATCGTGGCTCCGCGCAGGAACTCCTGCCCGAGCATCTTGGCGACACGCTCGCACGAAGCGCGGCGGTCGTTGTAGGGCGATCCCACCAACTCGTGCTTCACCCGCGAGTCGAGCAGGACGAGTTTATAGCCTTTGGGATCGAACGGGAAATAGGCATACTCCAGCGAACGGCAATCCAGGCGAATCAGGTTGCCCTTCTTGCCGAACACCGAGGCGAACTGATCCATGATGCCGCAGTTGACGCCGCAATAGTTATGTTCGGTCGACTGTCCGATTTTTGCCAGTTCGAATTTATCGATGCCGCAGTCATACAGCTCGTTCAATGCAAAGGCATAGGTCGATTCGAGCGCCGCCGACGAGGACATGCCGGCCCCCAGGGGTACGTCGCCCGCGAATACCGTATCGAAGCCGCCGATTTTGCCGCCGCGCTTCTGAATCTCGCGGCAGACGCCGAAGATATAGCATGCCCACGACTCGGCGGGTTTGTCCTGCTCGTCGAGCCCGAACTCCGAACTCTCGCCCAAATCGAGCGCATAGGCGCGCACCTTGTCAGTACCGTTGAGTTTAATCGCTGCGACGATGCCCTTGTCCACGGCACCCGGGAATACGAATCCTCCGTTGTAGTCGGTGTGTTCACCGATCAGGTTGATGCGGCCCGGCGAAGCGAACAGGATCGCCTCCGGGCCATAAAGCTCCAGGAACTTCTCGCTGACTTTTTCTTTCATGGTTTATCTGGTTTTAAGTTGATGACGGTTAGCGTATCATACGAAGATAGGAAAAAATCCTGAAAATACAGCAAATTTCGTCGCAAAATTCTGCACATTCCTTGCATCGTGTTTCGTTTCAAAACCACACGGCACACTCCGCAAAATGACATCACGATGAAAAAACACGTTTTACACCCGACAGAAGTTGTTATTCCGGAAATGTTTACTAACTTTGTTGAAGTTTCGATTTATAAGCACTCAACCAACATTTCAAACGATATGACAAAAAAACTTATCCTCGCTGCCGCCGCCATGCTCCTGGCAGGAAACGCAGCGGTCGCCGCACAGCCCAAAGTTATTTCGCACCGCGGCTACTGGACGGCCCCCAATTCGGCGCAGAACTCCCTGGCCTCGTTCACCAAAGCCGACTCAATCGGGGCATTCGGCTCGGAAATGGACGTATGGCTGACGGCCGACGACAAACTCATCGTCAACCACGACCGTATTTACAAAGGCACCGACATCGATATGGAGAAATCGACGCTGAAAGAGATTACCTCAATCGTACTCCCCAACGGCGAGAATATCCCCACGCTCGATGCCTACCTGCGCCTGGTGGCCGGCAAACCCGACACCCGGCTGGTGCTGGAGATGAAATCGCTTTCGGATCTCAAGCGCGAAGACCTCGCCGCCGAGAAAATCGTCAAGGCGCTGCGCAAGTACAACCTGCTGGACCGTACGGACATCATCGCCTTTTCGATAAACGCCTGCCTGGCATTCCGCAAGCAACTGCCCGACGGCCGCATCTTCTACCTCAACGGCGACCTCGCCCCCAAAAGCATCAAGAAACTCGGCCTTACAGGCATCGACTACTCGATGAAGGTGCTCCGCAAACACCCCGAATGGGTGAAGCAAGCGCAGGAGCTGGGCCTCGAAGTCAACGTCTGGACGGTGGATACCGAAGAGGACATGCGCTATTTCATCGAACAGGGCGTGGATTACATCACGACCGACTATCCCGAACGCCTGCAGGCCCTGCTGAAGAAATAGGGACGACGGCAAATAAAAACAAAATGTGCGGGCTGTGAAATCACAGCCCGCACATTTTTATTATTATCGGAGAGTCAGGCGTCGACGACAATCACCTCGATTCCGCGCTCGCGGAGCCGGTCGAGATACAACGGCTGGATACCGCTGTCGGTGATAATCCGGTCTACGGCCTCCAGGTCGCATATCTTGCTGAAACCGCGGCGGCCGAATTTCGAACTGTCCGCCAGCACGATTACCTTCTGAGAAGCCTCCATCATCGCCGCGTTCAGCGTCGCTTCGAGCATATTGGTCGTCGTAAGCCCGAATTCGAGATCGATACCGTCCACGCCCACGAACAGCTTACTGCAATTGAAGTGGCGCAGCATCTGCTCGGCGAAAGGCCCCACGACCGACACCGAACTGCTGCGGGTAATACCCCCGAGCTGCAACACGTCGATATTGGCATCCTGCGACAGAATCGAAGTCACGGGAACCGCTGCCGTAATTACGGTCAGATGGCCGATAGGTTTTATTTCACGTGCAAGGAAAGCCATCGTGGTACCCGAAGCGATGATAATCGAGTCGTCCTGCGCAATCAGGCTCGCCGCCTTGGCGCCGATGGCCCGTTTCTCGGCCACATTCTTTTTTTCCTTCTCGTTGACATGGCGGTCGCTGATGTACGGACTGATTAGTATGGCGCTTCCGTGAGTTCGGTACAGTTTTTTCTGTTGTTCGAGATAAGAGAGGTCTTTGCGAATGGTAACCTCCGAAACTTTGAACAGTTCGGCCAGCTGCACCACGGATATGGAGCCGTTTTGCTGGAGCAGGGAGAGAATCCGGTTATGGCGTTCCGGAAGGCTTAAAATGTTCTCTTCGCCGGATTTATTCATGGCTTTAGACTAATTTTAGTTTTATTATGCAAGATATAAAAAATAATCCGAAATACGACCGAAACCCGCCGAAGAAATATTTTTCCCGGCATTCCGCTATGATTCGAAACGAAATAATATGAAATAAAACATATTTTATTTTGAAATACAAAAAATCATCCGTAATTTTGTTGCGAAACGAAATCAATTAATTATGGAAAGACTTGCACAGATCAAAAAACTATCCGAAAAAGACAAAGTTTGGGATATCGTCGTCGTTGGCGGCGGCGCAACGGGACTCGGCGTAGCGGTCGATGCGGCGACACGCGGTTTCAGCGTGGCCCTGCTCGAAAAGACCGACTTCGCGAAATGCACCTCGAGCCGCAGCACGAAGCTGGTACACGGAGGCGTCCGTTACCTGCAGAAAGGCGACGTCATGCTGGTGCTCGAAGCCCTGCGCGAACGCGGCCGCATGAAAGCCAATGCCCCGCACCTGGTAAAAGACCAGGCGTTCGTCATCTCGAACTACAGTTACTGGGACAATTTCCTTTATTTCTGTGGACTGACTTTCTACGATATGCTTTCGTTCGGTTTCGGTTACGGCCGCTCGAAATTCATTTCGGCAAAAAAGGTAATGAAATACATTCCCACTTCGGTCGAAAAGGGACTGAAAGGAGGCGTCGTATACCACGACGGCCAGTTCGACGACTCGCGCATGGCCGTGAACCTCGCACAAACCTGCGTCGAGAACGGCGGTACGGTGGTCAACCAGGCGACCGTCACGGGCATCGTACATGACCAGGCCGGCCACGCGGCGGGCGTGAAGTTCGTCGACAACCTCACCGGCGAAGAGCATACGCTCCGGGCGCGCAGCGTCGTCAACGCCGCAGGCTGCTTCGTGGACGACATCATGCACATGGACAGCCCCGCCCACCGCAAGATGGTGACCCCGAGCCAGGGCGTGCACCTCGTACTCGACATGAAATTCCTGCAGAGCGACTACGCCATCATGGTTCCCAAGACTTCGGACGGCCGCGTGCTGTTCGCCGTGCCCTGGCACGACAAGGTCGTCGTCGGCACCACGGACATCGTGCGCCCCACGGCCGAGGAAGACCCGCGTCCGCTCAAGGAAGAGATCGACTTCATCCTCGGCACGGCCGGACTCTACATGAATCCGGCGCCGACCTATAAGGACATCCTTTCCGTATTTGCCGGACAGCGCCCGCTGGCGGCGCCCAAGAAAGAGGGCAAAAACACCAAGGAGATTTCGCGCAGCCACAAAATCATCGTTTCCGACAACGGACTGGTGACCATCACGGGCGGCAAATGGACGTCGTACCGCCTGATGGCCGAGGACACGGTGGACAAGGCAATCGAGGTATCGAAACTACCCGCGCGCAAATGCGTGACCAAGAAACTGCGCATCCACGGCTACCGCAAGAACCCCAACCTGGCCGACCACATGTATGTCTACGGTTCCGACGAACCGAAGATTCTCGACCTCATCAAGCAGCAGCCCGAACTGGGTGAAAAACTCTCGCCCAAATACGGCTACACCTACGCCGAAGTACTCTGGGCCGTACGCGAGGAGATGGCCATGACGGTCGAGGACGTACTTTCGCGCCGCGTGCGTCTGCTCTTCGTCGACGCCCGCGAGGCCATGGCGGCAGCCCCGAAAGTGGCGGCGCTCATGGCGAAGGAGTTGGGGCGCGACCAGGCATGGATCGATGCACAGGTCAGGGATTTCACGGATTTGGCGAAAACGTATATCTTTGAGCAAGAATAATTCGTTGAACCATGTGGAGCATCCTGCAACCCCCTAAACACAAACCGCCCGTTCCTGCGGAAAAAGTGGACAAAGAGTACAAGCGGCTGCGGCTGCAGGTATTCATCGGCATCTTCATCGGATACGCCGGATACTACCTCGTACGCAAGAACTTCACGCTCGCCATGCCCCATCTGGTAGAGATGGGTTTCGACAAGGGCGACCTGGGTATCGCACTGTCGGCCAACGCCATCGCCTACGGACTTTCGAAGTTCCTGATGGGCGGCGTATCCGACCGCAGCAACGCCCGCGTATTCCTGCCGCTGGGCCTCGTGCTGTCGGCGCTGGTGACGATGTTCCTCGGAACTTCGGCAGGTATCTCGTCGATTATCATGATGTTCGTCACGCAGTTCCTGATCGGCTGGTTCCAGGGTATGGGCTGGCCTCCGTGCGGACGCGTGATGACGCACTGGTTCTCGCAGAACGAGCGCGGCACGAAAATGTCCATTTGGAACGTGGCCCACAACGTGGGCGGCGGTATGATCGGCCCGATGGCCGCCTACGGACTGCTGTGGTTCGGCTCGTGGCAAATCGGTACGTTCTGGTTCCCGGCTGTCGTGGCAATCGTTGTCGCACTGGTGGCATTCCTGCTGATTCGCGACACGCCCCAGTCGACCGGCCTGCCGCCGATCGAGAAGTACCGCAACGACTACCCGAAAAATTACAGCGAGAAGTCGGAGCAGGAACTCACGACCAAGGAGATTTTCTTCAAATACGTACTCAACAACAAGATTCTGTGGTATATCGCCTTTGCCAACGCATTCGTATACCTCGTACGCTACGGTGTGCTGGACTGGGCACCGACCTACCTGAAAGACATCAAGGGCTACGACATCAAGGACGTGGGCTGGGCCTATTCCGCATACGAGTGGGCGGCCATTCCCGGCACAATCATCTGCGGATGGCTTTCCGATAAGGTTTTCAAGGGCCGCCGTGCAATCACGACCATGATTTACATGGCTCTGGTCGCCGTGTTCGTAACGATTTACTGGAAGAATATGGACAGCGTCCTGCTGGACAACATCTCGCTAATCGCCATCGGATTCCTGATTTACGGCCCCGTGATGCTGATCGGCGTGCAAGCCCTCGACCTCGCCCCGAAAAAGGCGGCGGGAACGGCTGCGGGCCTTACGGGATTCTTCGGCTACTTCTTCGGAACGGCCATCCTCGCCAACATCGCCATGGGTGCCATCGTACAGCACCTGGGCTGGGACTGGGGATTCATCATGCTCCTCGGGGCATGTGCCATGGCGTTCCTCTTCATCAGCTTCACCTACAAGGAAGAACAATATCTGGTTAAACAGCGGAAATAGTTCCAGATGCGGTGGTGCAACGCCGGACGGCGGCGCGGCATCGTGAAAAAACGCTGAAAATTGTTTTGTTTGGGAAGGGGCGTCAGCCCCGAATCGAAAAAGCCTTTAACTCCCCGTTAAGGGCTTTTTCATTGCCCCCGACCAGCCGGTCGACAAGCGCATGGAAGCGCGGGGAATGGTCGTGGTGCACCGTATGGCAGAGTTCGTGGACAATGACGAAATCGCGCAGGTGCTCGGGAAGCGTCATCAGGAAGAGGCTCAACGAGATGTTGTTCTCTGCGGTGCAGCTCCCCCACTTGGTGCGGGAAGCCCGGATGGTCAGTTTGTTGTATTTCAGCCCCGTCAGCCGGGACAGGCGCTCGATACGTCCCGGCAAATCGGCACGCGCGGCACGGCGCAGCTCCTCGATACGGGCTTTCGCCTCGGCCGGAGGCAGCTGCGAAGGCAGCGCGGCACGCCGCTGCGCCAAACGTTCGCGCGCGGCCTCTATCCATCCGATTTTCTGTTCGAGGAATTGCATGGCCCGCCGGGCGGAAATGCCGCAGGGAAACGACAGCCGCACATCGCCCGCACCGCGCACGCTGATAGAGATCCGGCGTGCGCGGCGCGATTGGGAAAGGGTTACCTCACCCAGCCGGGGATGTTCGACGGTGGTAAGCATCGCATCAACGGGACATGACAGCATCGAGCGTCACGTCGTCGAGCCAAAGCGTGGAATCGCGCCGCTGCATGCTCATGTTGGAAAAGAGGATTGTCAAATCGTCGTCGGAATAGGTCAGCAGCTTATCGGAAGCAGCCTCCAGCACGGAGGTCGCCGGGAATGCACCTTGTCCGACACGCAGCAACTGCCGCTGCAGCAACTCCTGCCCCGAAATCACGAACGCAGGCCGCTCCCCGCGGAAATCGATTCGCAGGCTATCGTCGCGGAACCGGTAAGTCACCCCGTCGTCCCCGTAACGCGTTACATTCATATACAGCCTCCTGTATCCGGACGGAATTTCGACACAGCGGCTCCGGTCATTGTAAACCGAAATCCAGCCGCCTGAATCCGTATCGCACACATAATTCAGGCCGTAAACGACATAATCGCGGCATACCTGCGGAACGGCCCCGCGAACATCTTTCATCTTCACACCGAAACGCGCAAATGCCGTCGTATCGTGATCGGCGACGTAATCGAGGGCCTCGTACATCCGGCGGTAATCGGCCGCCAGCAGCGAATCGGCCACGAAAGAGTCCAGTTTGAGCCTGCCGTCCGCATCGAGCATTTCCAGTTGCTTTGCCACGCGCACGGCACGCCGCACCTGCGAGTCGACCGCAACGCGCTCCGGGCAGAGTGCCGGGATATACGCCAACGCCGCGAAACAGAGGAATCCCGCCACGCCGACATAGAAATAACGTCCCGTGCGGCGCGCAAGGAACAACACGACGCACAGGGTCATCAGCCCGCCGCTCACGAGCAGGTACACGCGCGGCTCGGTAAGCCCGTATTCGCCCGTACGGCGCAGGACGCCGATCCAGAACAACACCTGCGTAGGCAGCGAAATCAGGCTGAAACGGTCAAAAAACCAGTCGTACATCCGTTTCTGCAGCAGCGGCTGCAATGCCTGCACGGCGAGGGCGAAGAGCGTGAACCCGAATACCAGATAGGCCACGCCGCCCTCGGGCAGCGACCAGGTAACGAGGATTTTGGCCATGTAAAGATAGAGAATGGCCGTATAAATCAGCAGCGCAGGCGCTACGATATAGTTCAGCAGCACTTCGAGGATGCGGCTGCCCGTGCACTCGCCGCCGCTCCAGCGGTCGTACATCATCAGGAACAGCACCGGGGCGGCGAACGTTTCGAAGAAAATCACCGCATAGACCGATACGTGCTCAATCCATACGCCGTCGAGCCCGAAAATATACGTCGTGGAATAGAGAATCGCGCAGAACAACCCGAGCGCCACGTTGGCGAAAAACGCGGCGAGGATACCCGAACGCAGCCAAATCATCACGTCGCCGACGAATCGCACGTTTTCCACCGCACGGCGGCACAGCAGCAGCGCCAGCGGCACCAGTATGCCGTAGGTAATCAGCGACGGCCCGGTGGACAGCCAATCTTCGAGCCCGCTCCAGAATACCAGCGGCACGAACGGCGCCCAGCAGACCCAGTACACCCGCCTCCAGGGCCCGCGGCCCGCGAGGTTGTTGACCACCAGCGCCGCAGCGAAAGCGAGCGGCACGACGGCCAGTTTCGGAAAGGCATCGTCCCAGTCCAATTCATAAGCCAGCAGGCAGCCGATGCTGCCGACAACGATCAGCGCCGCCTCCACGGGATGCAGGCGCAGCATCTGCGTGAACCCCTCCCGGAGCCAGAGCAGACAGCGTTCCAGTTTCGCTTTCATCATTTTATTGTTATCCGATACGTTGGCGCACCACTTCGAAAAGCATGACGGCCGCTGCGGCCGAAACGTTCAGCGACTCGATATGGCCGATCAGGGGGATAGCCAGCTGCTCGTCGCAGAGTTTGAGCACCTCTTTCGAGATACCCGTATCCTCGGCCCCCATCACGAGCGCCGTGGGTTTGCGGAAGTCCGCATCATAGAGCAGTTTGCGGCTCTTCTCGGTCGCGGCGACAATCTGAAACCCTTCGGTCTGCAGCAGTTTGAGCGTATTGCGCACCGACCCCACGCGGCAGACGGGAATCGTCGTCAGCGCCCCGGCCGACGAGCGGATCGCCTCGGCATTCACCGGGGCCGAGTTCTTCAGCGGCGTTATGAGCCCGTGCGCCCCGGCGCACTCGGCCGAACGGGCGATGGCGCCGAAGTTACGCACGTCGGTCACCCCGTCGAAAATCACCACGAGGGGCGTCTCGTCTTCGGGAACCCGCTCCAGAATGTCGGCCAGTTCGACGTACTCGATGGCCGAAATCTGCGCCACGACGCCCTGGTGATTGCCCCGCGTCAGGCGGTTGAGCTTTTCGACGGGCACCTCCTGCATCCGCACCTTATGGCGGAAGCAAAGGTCTTTCAGCTCCGTCATCAACTGCCCCTCGGCACCTTTGCGGATGTAGAGTTTCTCGATTTGCCGCCCGGCCTCGACGGCTTCGGCCACGGGACGTATCCCGAAAATGATATTGTCCATAACGGTATGGTTTTTCTGTTCCCTGAACGCCCGCAGGCGCCACAGGTTGCGGCCGCGGTTTACGCAGCTGCCGTTTTACCTTTAGTATCTCGCGTCAATCCCGCCCCCGGGCCAGACGCGATTCCCGCTCGCCCGGCTGCCGCAGCCCGCACTAAAACCGGAAGAGCCGTTTTTCATGCGTATCCGAAATTAGCCGATTCCGATGAATTATTCGCTCTCGACGATTTCCAGTTCGTACGAGGCTTTCTCCCACTCGTGCATCTGGTGGTCGTAACGGGCTTTCAGTTCGTTGTAAGCCTTGAAATCGGTTTCGTCGTATTCGGCAGCGGCGGCGAATTTCGCATCGTACGCCGCAATCTGCTTCTCGATGCCGGCCAACTCGGCCTCAATCGTTTCGACCGCCCTGCGAAGCTTGCGCAGCAGTTTTTCCTGCTCCTTGCGCTGCTCGTAGGAGAGTTTGCCCGACACGGCGGCATCGGGTTTCGGAGCCGCCGAAACTTCGGATTTCACGGGAGCGTCCCTGCGCTCGATTTCCTGCAGCGACTCCAGTTTGCGTTTTTCGAGGAAATAGTAGATCCCGCCGAGGTACTCCCGCACCCCGCCGTTGCGGAATTCGTAGATTTTCTGCACCATGCCGTCGAGGAACTCACGGTCGTGCGACACGACCACCACCGTGCCGTCGTACTTCATGATGGCGTTTTTGAGGATGTCTTTCGACCGCATGTCCATATGGTTCGTCGGCTCGTCCAGCACCAGCAGGTTGCGCGGCTCGAGCATCATGCGGGCCATCGCCAGGCGCGCACGTTCACCGCCCGAAAGCACCTTGACTTTCTTGTCGATGTCTTCGCCGCGGAACAGAAACGCGCCGAGGATGTCGCGCAGGCGTGTGCGGATATCCCCCACCGCCACGCGGTCGAGCGTATCGTAGACGGTGAATTCGCCGTCCATCAAATCATCCTGGTTCTGGGCATAATAGCCGATGTTGACATTGGCCCCGAGGCGAACCGCCCCTTCGGTCGGCGCCAGTTGCCCGACGAGCATCCGTGCCAGCGTGGTCTTGCCCTCGCCGTTGCGGCCGACGAGCGCGATTTTGTCGCCCTTCTCGATAATGAAGTTCGCGCCGCTGAAAACATGCTTCGCACCGAACGACATCCCCGCTTCGTTGATTTCGGCCACAATCTGCCCCGAGCGGGGCGCAGGCGGGAATTTGATGTTGAGCGTCGCGAGGTCTTCCTCCTCGATTTCGATGCGGTCGAGCCGGTCGAGCTGCTTGATGCGCGACTGCACCTGGTTCGACTTCGTGGGCTTATAGCGGAATTTCTCGATGAACTCCTCGGTCTTCTCGATTAGCCGCTGCTGGTTCTCGTAGGCGGCCATCTGCTGTGCCCGGCGCTCGGCCCGCAGCACGACGTATTTCGAATAGGAAACCTTGTAATCGTACGCTTTGCCCAGCGAAAGTTCGATGGTGCGGTTGGTGACGTTGTCCAGGAACGCACGGTCGTGCGAAATCAGCAGCACGGCCCCGTTGTAACTTTTCAGGTAATCCTCGAGCCACTGAATTGACTCGATGTCGAGGTGGTTCGTCGGCTCGTCCAGCAGGAAAATCGAAGGGCGGCGCAACAGCAGTTTCGCCAGTTCGATACGCATGCGCCAGCCGCCCGAGAACTCGCTCGTGGCGCGTCCGAAATCCGAGCGCTTGAAGCCCAGTCCCAGCAGCGTCTTCTCGATGTCGGCGTCGCGGGTTTCGCCGCCGAGGATGTGGAAATGATCCTGCGCGTCGTTCAGGCGGTGCAGCAACTGCTCGTAACCGGCGCTTTCATAGTCGGTTCGCTCGGCAATTTCGCGCGTCAGCCGTTCGATTTCGGCCTCGAGGCGCAGCACCTCCGCGAACGCCTTGGCCGTTTCCTCGACCAGCGTCGTGGTATCGGCCACGCGCATCGTCTGCGGCAGGTAGCCTATCGTACATTCGCCGTTCATGGTAACGGCGCCCGAAGTGGGCTGCTGCTCGCCGGTGATAATGCGCAGCAGCGTGGTCTTGCCCGCGCCGTTTTTACCGACCAGGCCGATACGGTCTTTCGGGTTAATCAGGAAAGAGATATTGTCGAAAAGGGTCCAGCCCCCGTAACTTACAGTAAGGTTGTCGAGTGAAATCATGGTACATTCAAAATCACCGCAAAGTTAGTGATTTAATCCGACATATCGTATCTTTGCGATGCGAAACGAATGAGGTTATGGAAAAGTTGGAAAGATACCTGCAGTTCATCCGGGAAGCCGAGCGGCTGAAGGACGTCCTGCGCACGGCGCACACCTCGGCAGGGAGGCACGAAAGCACGGCCGAGCACACCTGGCGGCTGGCCCTGCTGGCCGCCGTCCTGACGGACGAGAAACCGCAACTGGACATGCAGCGGGTTTTGCTGATGTGCCTCGTCCACGACCTGGGCGAAGCATACGACGGGGATATTCCGGCCGTCGCACAGGCCGCACCCGGAGCCAAAGCGGCATCGGAGCGGGCTGCCATAGAACGGCTGACGCAATTGCTTCCGGAGGAAAGCGGCAGGAAACTCCGTAAAATCTGGGAGGAATACGAAGCCTGCGCGACGCCCGAAGCGCGGTGGGTGAAAGCCCTCGACAAAGCCGAAACCATCATCCAGCACAACCAGGGAGCGAATCCCGCGGATTTCGACTACGGGTTCAACCTGACCTACGGTGCCGAATATTTCCGGGACGACGAATTACTGCGCCGCCTGCGCCGCCTGTTGGACGAGGCGACCCGGCAGCACGCCGAACGTTGAGCACAAAGCCGGTTCCGCCGGAAAACCCGTACCGTCGCCGGCTGCGTTGTCCCGTCAGAGGCCGAGCATACGCTCGATTTCGGCCTGCGGATCCTCGGCGCCGAATACGGCATTGCCGGCTACCAGCACGTCGGCGCCCGCCCCGTAAACTTCACGGGCGTTGTGCGACGAAATGCCTCCGTCGACTTCGATAATCGTCTGCGTTCCCAGCTCCCGGGACAATGCGCGCAGCTGCGCGATTTTTTCGAGCGACGCGGGAATGAACGACTGCCCGCCGAATCCCGGCTCGACACTCATCACCAGCACCATATCGACCAGCGGCAGGATGTCGCGCAGCACCTCGACCGAAGTGGCGGGCTTAATCGACACCCCGGCTTTCGCCCCGGCCTTGCGAATCAAATCGATACACCCCCGGGGATCGTAGGTCGCTTCATAATGGAACGTCACGATGTCGGCGCCCGCCTCGGCGAAACGCGCGACGTAACGCTCCGGCTCGACAATCATCAGATGCACATCGAGGCACTTCCGCGTCACCTTGCGAATGGCCTTCAGCACGGGAAACCCGAACGAAATATTAGGAACGAAAACTCCGTCCATCACATCGATATGCACCCACTCGGCCGCACTGCGGTCGATCATCAGCGTATCGCGTTCCAGATGGCCGAAATCGGCCGAAAGCATCGAGGGCGCTACAATTCTGTCCATAATAATGTAAACAAATAAAACTTTCTTTTTACAAAGATAGGTATTTCCGGCTGACTTACGCACTCCGGGGCCGGGATTCTGCACCGTAAATCACACCGGCCCGGCACGAAAGGCATCCGCCGCCGCGAAACCGGGCCGGACGGAATGCCGTCAGGACTTTTTCCGGTTCAGGCTGTCGATCTTCCGGCGGATTGCTATGGCGTTGAACAGCGAAAGCAGCGCCGCGAGGGCCGCGCCGCACAGCACCGTCACGCCGACACCCGCCGGAGAATACCCCTCCTGCAACACCGCCAGTTCGGGCAGGTACCATCCGCGCACCAGCCACAGCAGCGGCAGGGCGGCCAGCAGCACACACAGGTTCAGGCCGAGCGTCAGCAGTTGGTACGGCAGCGCCACACGGGCCGGGGCATATCCCAGCAAAAGCAGGTTCTCCATCTTGCCGCTGTTCTTTTGCAGCAGCAGGAAGACGCTCAACATCAGGATATAGAACGACATGGCGCTGAACACGAGCCCCACGCCGCCCACCCCGCCAGCCGCCAGCCGCAGCAGGCGCGCTGCCTTCGCGTCGTCGCGGCGATCCCCTTCGGCCTCATAGCCTTTCCGGGCGAGATAATCCGAAACCGCCGCGCCGGCGGCACGATCCGTTTCGACGATAACCCGGGAGGGCTGTTTTTCACTCCCCTGCCCGAACTGCCCGTTCGACCAGCGGATGAACGACTCCGGGACGAGAATCGTATTCAGCCGGTTCGACAACCCGACAATCCGGCCCCGGAAGCGCTCCGTCCGCCCGTTGCCCGCAATATCGATGCCGAGCGAAACCCGCCGGAAAATCCCCTCCGAAATTTGCGGAAGGCCCTGCGACCGGGCAAAGCCGTAATTATAGAGGTTCAGGTAGTTGCGCGGAATAATTATCGGAATCTCCCGGTCGCCGGGCTCGTACTTCCACTGCTCCGTGCCCACGTCGAGGAACCGGTCGGGCACCGCCTCGAAAAAAAGGTAGGTGGAAAATTCCACGCCGCCCGCACCGACAGTTCCCTTCACCCGGTAATCCGCCGGGGTAAAGGCTCCGGCATCCCGGACGAACGGCTGCGCTTTCAGTTCGTCCAGCTCCGCGGACGTAAAATCGCTGCTGCCGAGCCCCAGCGTCTGGAGCGCGCCGACCCGTTTCGAAAGCACCAGGTAATCGCCCTGCATGAACGAATCGGGGGCATTAAAAACCGGCAGGACATCGCGGTAGGCCTGCAATGCCGCCAGCACGATGGTCATGCCCACCAGTCCGGCCAGCGCGAAACCGACCGTCTGGGCGATGCTCAAATGGCAGCGCAGCAGTTTCCAGAGCAGCGTCATAACGTATATGTTTTATGGTACGGCAGCCGGAGCCGGCTGCCTACCGAAGTAACGACGATACCCGCCCCCTGCGCCTGCGCCTCTTCCAGCAGCAGGTGCGAGAGCAACTCCCCGTTGGCAGCGTCGAGATGGCTGACCGGCTCGTCGAGCAGGATGAAATCGAACGGCTGGCACAAGCAGCGGATAAAGGCCACGCGCTGCTGCTGGCCGAACGAGAGTTTCCCCACGGGCGTGTCGCGCTTCTGCGCGATTCCGGCCGCATCGAGCAGGCGGCCGATTTGCTCCGGGGTTTTGAAATGCGCGAGGTCGTTTTTCAGGTCGATATTTTCCGCGACGGTCAACTCCCCGAAAAGGCGTAGATCCTGAAAAAGCATGCTCAACGATTCGCGGCGCAGGGCGCTCCATGCCGCCGCGGAGAGCGTACGGCAGTCCGTATCGTCGAACAGAATACGCCCGGTATAGTCGTCCCGGATACCGTACAGGAAATGGCACAGCGAGGTCTTCCCTGTTCCCGAGGCGGCCTCGAGCAGGTAATACTGCCCCTTGCGGAACGTCACCCCGCCCGACCAGATTCCGGACTCCCGCGGGGGTGCTCCCCCTGCAAAAACGGCAGGCAGCACCTGTTGCAAAGTAATCGACTCCATCTATTTCGTATTTCAAGGCAAGCGGCCGTTCGCATCCGGACGGCCGCTTCCCAATATTACCCCGGATTGTTACAGATTCGCCCCGGGCACATACTGACGAATCAACTCGCCGGTCGTGTCGCAAATGGTTTTGAACGAGTTCTGCTCCTTGTCCGCCATATTGAAGACCATCGTTCCGCCTTTCATCGTTCCGTAGGACTCGAGGTTGTCGAACATGCCGAGCAGGGCGAAGAGCACCTGCACCTCCGTCGAAGTGCCGCTCTTGTCGGCCAGTATCTGCCGGAGCTGTTCGTTCAGGCCCGCGATGTCCAGGTAGAAAGAACCCGACTGGCCCTTGAAAATCTTCTCCCGCGACACCAGCGAGGCAATCTGCTCCCCGTCGAGCGCCGACTTCACGAGCGCATCGGTCGTACAGTAAAGCACGCCGTCTTTCACGCCGAAAAGCACGGTAACGCCGCTCATGGTAAGCGAGTACTGCCCGTCGCCGGTCTGCTGCACCGGCATGCCGGGCATGTTGGCGATGACGGTCTGCACGACGGACGGGTCGTCGACCTGTGCCAGCAGCGAGGCTACGGGCACGGAATTATTGCTACCGGGAAGCATCCCCGAGAATGCAATCACCATGTCGCCGTCGAAAGCATCCATCACCTGCTTGACGAGCGGGTTCGCCAGCATCATGCCGTAACCGGGCAGCGACGAGAGCACCGTAAACAGCTTCTCGCCGTCCAGTCCGTATGCCACCGCACCGATCGTAGCGGCGGGCAGGTAACGGAGCAAATCTCCGTCCTGGGGCTTCACATAGGCGTAAAACTCCTTTACTTTCTCCTCGCTCTCCTTATCCTTGTACGACACCGCGGCATCGGCTACGATACGGCCCTTTTCGAAATTGACCGAACCGGTCACGGTAGCGTCCATCATGGCGCTCATCATCGGCATCGAGCTTAACATGGGGTTATTGGCCAGCGACGACAAACCGGCATACGACAGCACCATGTTGATGTCGTTCTTCGCGGCAAACTGTTCCGCAACGACCTTGTTTCCCATCAGGCTTTCGCTGCGCTTCTGCGCGAAAAGCTCTTTTACCCGCGCAACCGCATCGTCGCCCGGGCCTTGAGCGAAATAGAGCATGCAGGCCGCATCCGAATAGGCGCATACGCCATTCACCGCGCCCTGTTCGCCAATCCTGATGACAGAAACGCCGTTCGCGGTTTCAGCCCGGGCACCGCTTTTTTCGTTGATGCGCGCAATCAGGGCGTCGAATTTGGCCTTGTCGCCTATCGGCAGCAGGACGCCGCCCTTGACATACATCGCCTCGGGATTCAGGCTGCTCCCCGAAATAAAATAGAACAGGTCGCTTTTCAGGTCGATACCCGACTCACACGGGTTTTTCAGCAGGGAAAGCAGGTACTGCTTCTCTTCGTCGGAGAAGTTCCGGCCGTTCTCGATTTCCGACTTTATCCGGACATAGAGCGGATTCTGCTCGGGATCGCCGATACCGCCCTTCTGCATAAGCGACGACGGGTTGATAGACATCGTAACGAATGAATCCGCAGGCAGCAGGTCGCGGTAATCTGCGGCGCTACCGCACGAAACGATCAGTATGGACACGGCTGCAAGGCAGGCCAGTTTCCAGGAATGTAACGATTTATTCATATTGTAAGATTTAAGAATATCCGTTCCGGATTGAACAAAGCTATAAAAAATTGCCCAACATCGTTCATTTTACAGCCATTAAAATCGCATCCCGCGCCAAATTATCTCACACGTCCCGCAGGCGGAATGGTTTTCCGGGAATTAATTGCTATTTTTGCATGGAAACAGACACTGAACCAGAACATGACCCCGTCCACCCTTTTCATATCGGTAGCCGTATGCTGCCTGGCGGCCCTCCTCGCCGTCGTCCTGCTGCTGT